>OMJG01000044.1_pt1 | contig 83300 bp, 83 predicted proteins | sample 1646431 | NCBI WGS metagenome assembly OMJG01 (sample SAMN03771674, study PRJEB25209) | food metagenome | isolation source: Cotija cheese | place: Mexico:Jalisco,Michoacan | collected 2011-12-12 | reverse complement strand
TGTATGACTATTCAGCAATTTGTTTTTTATGCATTTCTGTCGTTCACAGCAACAGGTAATATCTTACCAAGCATCCCGTCTTAGGTCAAGGGAAAAATGAAAAAAATAAAGGCCCCTCTTTAGGAGGAGACCTTTTCTTGATCTAAACGTCGTGACGCTTCCGCTTTCCAACCGGATAGTCGGTCTGCAATTGGTTTAAAACCAATATTGATTCGATGATTCGTCCAGTAGTGTCGATGCTGATGTGGTAATGTCTCCTGATTAAAGTCAACATGTTCCAAACACCTTAACGACAAGCTAATCTTACCTGTAAACTCATCGATGTCTAAAATAACAACATCCACTTCTTGGTTAACTGCTAGATAATCATGGATATCCTTAACATAGCCACAATGACATTCTGAAATATGAATCAGTCCCTGGCGATGACCGCCAAGACTGACAAAGGCCCCATAAGGCTGAATTCCGGTAATATGGCCGGTCACCCGTTGGCCAATCTGAAATGCCATGCTACCGTCCTCCTTCCTATAGTAGGTTTTTGATTAGTCATTTTCTTGAATCGTCACTTTATCCATTGTTACAGGCGTTGCGGGCTGATCACTAGCATCCGTCTTGACCTGAGCGATGGCATCGACGACATCCATTCCCGAGATCACTTGACCAAAGACTGTGTGGCGGAAGTCCAACCATGGCGTACCACCATTCTTATAGGCATCAACGATTTCATCAGGGAAGCCAGCATCCTTCATTTGGCCTTGCATTTGTTCAGTCATGTCCTTATCTTGCACAATAAAGAATTGACTACCGTTAGTATTCGGGCCAGCATTGGCCATTGACACGGCACCACGCAAGTTATAAAGCTCTTGTGAGAACTCATCTTCAAATGGTTGTCCCCAGATACTTTCGCCACCCATCCCAGTACCAGTTGGATCGCCACCCTGAATCATAAAGTTAGGGATGACTCGGTGAAAAGTTAAGCCATCATAGTAACCAGCCTGAGCGTGGGTTACAAAGTTTTCAACCGTCTTTGGTGCTTGTTCGGGGAACAGCTGCAACTGAATAGTCCCCATCGATGTCTCAATCGTGACTTGTGGGCCCCTGGCGTTAGCCAAATCAATTTGTGGAAACTTTGTCATAATTATCCTCCATATCTTTTCAAACACTATCTTTTATCTATTATCACCGCCAGTCAACAAAAATGCAACTGACGCGGTCGGTGTTATACTGAAATTAATTAACTAATAAAGGAGATCCCTCATGGCAAAACCAGCAACTGCTTTAAAACAACGTACTATTGATCTACTCAACCAGCGCGGTGTCAATTTAGAAGACATTGCCGACCTGGTTATTTTCTTACAAAAAAACTTCATTAAAGACTTGAGTCCTGAATTAGCCTTGGATAGTGTCCAAACCGTCCTAAGCAAACGAGAAGTTCAAAATGCCATTATCACAGGTATCCAACTAGATATTGCAGCTGAAAATCACACACTCTTGGAACCCCTTCAAACCATTGTTGAACGTGATGAGGGTCTTTACGGTGTTGATGAAACCATGGCGCTATCCATCGTCGATATCTATGGGTCAATTGGCTTTACCAATTATGGTTACATCGACCGGGTTAAACCGGGAATCCTGGCCAAATTGAATGCCCATGAACCCGGAATCATTCACACTTTTTTAGATGATTTAGTTGGAGCCATTGCTGCCGCAGCTGCAGCACGATTGGCCCATGACGATCAGGGGGAACAAGATACACCCTTTAAGTAATTCTCATAATTTCATTAAGCTTCACTGATTCTGCTGACAGTGAGGTGTCTTCTGACTTACACTATGGTCACTAAATTAAAATGTATAAGGAGAACCTTAATGGGATATTTAATTGATTTTGTCCTTCACATTGACAGTCACTTGGTCAATATCGTCAATACCTTTGGCGGCTGGACCTATATCATCTTGTTTGCCATCATCTTTATCGAAACTGGTGCGGTTATCTTACCATTTCTACCGGGTGATTCGTTACTCTTTGCCGCTGCAGCTCTAGCGGCTAATCCCGCTTATGGCCTAAATATCTGGCTTTTTAGTGGTCTATTCTTACTCGCAGCTGTTGCCGGTGATTCCCTTAACTTCTATCTTGGTAGCAAGGCGGGGGCCGCTCTGTCGAATCATTCCTGGTTTGGCCGTCTGATTAATAAAGACAAACTGGCTCAATCGGAAGCGTTCTTCCGTAAACACGGGCCCCTCGCAATTTTCCTAGGCCGCTTCATGCCAATTATTCGGACATTCGTTCCGTTCACTGCGGCGGGCTCAAATTTTCCGTATGGCCGCTTCTTAACCTACAACGTTAGCGCTGCTATCACTTGGGTCTTTATCTGTTCCGGTGGTGGGTACTTCTTTGGTAACATTCCGTTTGTGAAAGAACACTTCTCCGCAGTTGTTCTGGGAATTATCATCATTTCACTGATTCCAGCCATCGTTGGTTGGCTAAGAGGTCGACACCCTGCAACGCCCAATCGCGTTCCTGAAGACGACTAAACCTATCTCCACGCCAAGTCATTAGGACTTGGCTTTTTGTTTACGCCCATTTCCATCTGATAATCAGCGCTTCCGCCAACTATAGTTTATGTGTTTCAAGATAAGTAATCTTCTGGGCCAAAAGATTATCTGTTTTCTCCAGTTGCTGCATCTTTTCTTGAACGGTTTGCCGATAACCTTTTAGATAGTCTACTCGGTCTTGCATGCGGGTCTCTTGCACCCCCATCAAACTTTTAACAGGAACGCCCATCTCTCGTAGTAATACAACGACTTTAATCCACTCAACATCTTCTGCCGTATACTCCCGGTAATTATGAACATCCCGGCTAATCGGCCCGATAATCTTATATTCCTCATAATAACGAAGCGTTGCTTTAGATATTCCCACCATTTCAGCCGTCTTTTCTGCCGAATACACCGTTTTAACTATCATTAGAAACTCCTTGCTATCAAGTTTACTTGATAGTTTAGAATCAATTTACATTCAAATCAAGGAGATCTTCTTATGACTAATAAAAAAGTGGCTGTCATCATTGGTGGTAATTCAGGCGTTGGTAAACGAACTGCCCTTGATCTGGCACGACAGGACGTAAATATCATTATCGTTGCTCGCAATACCAACAAGGGCCAGCAGGTTGTACAATCGATACGACAACAAACTGGTAACTCTGATATCCAATTCATAGCGGCCGATCTGACCACTGAGTCCGCAGTGGCATCTTTAGCTAGCCAACTATCTCTGCGGTTAGATCGTATCGACATTCTCGTCAGTTCCTTAGGAATTTTGACAACTGACCAGCAACTCACGCCCGACGGTTACGATCAAAATTTTGTTTTGAATTACTTGACTCACTTTTGGCTCATTAACGCCCTTCTCCCTTTAATCAAAAATTCTGCACAAGGACGAATTCTATTAATTGAGGCACTACCAATCATTGTCCGTCGTTTAACCCCCATTTCACCGCAACCCATCCCGAATAGTTCTTCTTATAGCGGGTTGACTGTCACGAGTAACGCACTGGTTGGACGACTGTTACTAACGAGAAAACTAGCCACGATTCTTCAAGAAACGGCTATCACCATTAACATCTTTCATCCTGGAAACGTCCCGGACTCCAGTTACGGCACTCAGTCGACTGGTTGGCTTTTACGGTTGTTCGGTCCCTTAATGGCTCATCTATCCAAGAAAAATCAACCAATCGGTGCTCGCCTTGCTACCGCCTCAGAGTTAGCCTCCGTAACGGGCCAATTCTTCAATGAATCCGGGAAGGTTATTCGATTACCACAAAAGTTTTCACCAAGTCTAACCACTGATTGGTGGCAAACTAGTTGTAAGCTAACCTCCCAACCACTCAATTACTAATAGTCCCTCTGACCAGCAAACCTTACTTTAAAGTGCCTATGCCACTTTAAAGTGGGTACTTCCGGTGATCACCATTCCGTTGTAATATCGTGATACTATCAAATTGTAGGAGGCTTTCTCATGATCACAAGCTTAACTGACCGTATCACTTTAAATAACGGTACCCAAATCCCCGGTCTAGGATTAGGGGTTTTTAAAATTGATAATACCACTACGGCAGCAACCGTTGCTTCAGCCATTCAACAGGGGTACCGGCTCATCGATACTGCCCAAACTTATGGCAATGAGACCGGAACCGGAGCAGGTATTCGACAAGGACTAGCTGCAACTGGCTTGCAACGTGCCGATCTGTTTATCACCTCCAAGGTGTGGAACGCACACTTATCTTATGATGAGACCATTACTGCTTTTAACGATAGTCTCTCTAACTTAGGGCTCGATTATCTCGATCTATATTTAATTCATTGGCCTGGACACGATGCCTACCGCGATGCTTGGCGGGCATTAGAAGACTTATATCGAACGGGTAAAATTAAAGCCCTTGGCGTCAGCAACTTTGAACCGCATCACTTGAAAGACCTGCTCACCTTTGCTAAGGTTATGCCAGTTATTGACCAAGTCGAACGGCATCCCAAGTTAAATCAGGTGGCGCTACGCACGTTCACAGCCCAACATGATATCAAGTTGCAGGCGTGGTCCCCGCTCATGCAAGGACAGATTTTAGACAATCCCGTTCTACAGGAGATTGCGGCCAGTCATCATAAGACAGTCGCTCAAGTCATTCTCCGCTGGGATATTCAGCAAGACATTCTACTTGTCGTTAAATCGGTTAAGCCGAAACGCATTGCTAGCAATGCCGCCGTCTTTGACTTCAAGTTATCACCTGACGATATGCAGCGGATTGACGCCCTCAATGCCGACTTACGCGTGGGACCCAACCCTGATGAATTTGATTTCTGACCTAGGAGGTTACCTCAATGGATTTACATTTAACCGGAGAAACAGCGCTTATTACGGGATCCACTAAAGGTATCGGCAAGGCCATTGCAACTGAACTAGCTCGTGAAGGCGCCAATGTTATTATTAATGGTCGCCAAGCTTCGGTCGTTGAACACGTCGTACAAGAACTCACTACGGCCTTCCCAACGACCCATCCCCGTGGAATTGCTTCCGACATTGCCCAGTCGGCAGACCAACAAAAACTCTTTACGCAAGTCCCACAAGTTGATATTCTCATTAACAATATGGGAATCTTTGAGCCTATGGCCTACCAAGAAATTACCGATGATGTTTGGCGTAAATTCTTTGACGTTAACGTTTTAGCGGGTAATGCCTTGGCTAAATTTTATCTTCCCAAAATGCTAGCTCAAGACTTCAGTCGGATTATCTTTATCGCCAGTGAAGAAGCCATCATGCCTTCTGGTGAAATGCCACAATACAGTATGACCAAGTCCATGAACCTCTCCTTAGCTAAAAGCTTGTCAAAATTGACCGTTGCGACACACGTTACCGTGAATACCATCATGCCAGGCTCCACCCTTACCGAGGGGGTTCAAGCTATGTTGACCACTATGTACGCTGACAGTGGTCTACCACGGGATCAATGGGAAGCTGATTTCATGAAAAACCATCGTTCACGCTCCCAAATTCAACGCTTGATTCGACCAGCTGAAATTGGTCGATTTACTGCTTTCGTGGCCAGCCCAGATGCTAGCTCCTTTTCTGGTGAGGCCTTACGTCTAGATGGTGGATTGGTGCCAACAATTATGTAAGGCACTAGTCCTACAGCTAGCTTTTTCGGTTGACTTGGCTCGCCACTCATGCGATACTAGTCGAGGTGCCAAACCACGGTGAGGGTACGCGATCGGCGCGCAAGCGTTCCGAAGGTCGCCGCACCTCACCATTGCAGCATAACGGTCAAACGTTGTGCTGTTTTTTTGTGAACTTTTTTCTACACAATAAAACTAGGAGTGCCCCCGCGTCATAGGGGTCACTCCTAGTTTTAATTTGACTATTCAGTTCGATTTTGCAGTTTAGAATGGCGCAAACCATAACCAAAGTAAACCCCAATTCCCACCAAGAGCCATAGCCCCACGGAAATCTTGGTCACGTTCGGCAGCATAATAATAAAGTAAATGCTGGCTACCCCAGCCAAAATAGGTAGAAATGGGTACAACGGCATCTTAAAGCCATGATTTTCAATATCGGTTCGTCGCCGCAAGGGAATGACCCCAAAGGAAATAAAGGCAAACGCCAGCAATGTTCCCGCATTAATGAGCGAAGCCAATTCTGTCAGCGGCACCAGTCCCGCAAAGAACGCCTGCACAACCGTTGCAACAATAATGGCATTTTTGGGCACGGCACGCTTAAAACTAATCTCACCCATACGAGCTGGTAACAAGCCATCACGCCCCAACGCGTAAACCAGCCGAGAACCGCCAAAGAACATGGTAATCATCGACGTAAAAATACCGATTAATGCCCCAATGGTAATCAACTTATTCCACGTATTCAAGTGAATAATTTGTAACGCATAGGCGGCCGGATCATCCACATTTAGTTGCCGATAATTAACAATCCCCGTCAGAACTAACGAAAATGCGACGTATAAGATAACTGATACGACGACGGTTCCTAAAATACCCCGGACAACATTTTTCTCCGGTTCAATTGTTTCGGCTGAATTAGCGGCCAGCGCATCAAACCCAATAAAAGCAAAGAAGACAGTTGCTGCGGCCGTTGAAATCCCGCCTAGCCCCCACGGTGATGTTCGGAACTTTTGCGGATAAAATGGAACATAGTTCGCCGACTTAATGTAAAATACGCCAACTACAATAAATAATATAATAATTGCGACTTTGATGACCACCGCCACATTCTCCACGCGTTTAGATAACGTCGTCCCGTGAACAATAATGAACGCCACAATGAGCACAATCAGCGTTGCTGAAACATTAATCACGCCGCCTTCCATTGGTCCTGCCTGCAAGGCTCGCGGCAAGTTGAGACCCACGGCGTGTAAAATATTATTATTAAAATACGCTGCAAACCCAGTTGCTTCAGCAGACACCGCTAGAAAATATTCCAAAATCAAGGCCCATCCTAGGATCCAACCCACAATTTCGCCATAAACGACAGAACCAAATGAATAGGCTGATCCAGCAACTGGCATCGCTGAGGAGAATTCAGCATACGCCATCCCAACAATTCCAGAAACCAGTGCGGCGAGTAAAAAGGCCACAGCCACGGCGGGACCAGCGTGCAAGGCCGCCTCATGCCCGGGAAGAATGAAAATCCCCGTCCCAATCACGGCACCAATTCCTAACGCGACCAAATCACGTGCACGCAGCGTCTTGGATAACCGAGCATCTGCTTTCAAATATGTTGCAATCGACTCTTTTTTAAATATGTCTTTCATAACCCACCCCTATAAGTAATCATTCTGCCACGAATCTTTTAACTGTAATCTAATTAAGTTGCCATTTCAACCCCATTTTATGGTTAATTCTCCTAATTAGCAAATAGCGTTGACCGTTTAAGACCATGAACCCCCAAATTCTCAAAAAAAATGACGTGCCCCGTTAAGGGACGCGTCATTTCCTTTATGCAATTAATCTCGTCGTTTCAGCTCATACCAGCCGTAGCCACCAATACTTACCAGGATGAGAAGTACCCCTCCAACTACTTGTAGACCTTGACTGGTCGTTCGTTGCTCACCGGTCTGTGGCAGGCTATGTCCACTAGCATAAACCGCACCATTACTGTGACCCATTCGATGTTCCGTTCCCGTGCTTGACGACGTCATCCCGGTCGACATAGTCCCAGTTGGGGCACCTGTTCCCGTCGAAACCGAACCATTCGTAGTCGCTGTTACCACGTGTTTAGGTGTCACTCGGCTTGACGGTGCTACCTTTGACTTAACGGTTGCTACCGGCGTGCTAGGATGTCCCGGCTTGGTCGTAATAGGCGTACCTGGAGTCGTCGGATGCTTTGGCATCGTTGGTGGTACCGTTGGTTTTATCGGCTTAGTTGGTTTTACCGGTGGTGTCACACCCGGCTTGGTTGGAGGCGTGACTCCCGGTTTCGTCGGCGGTACCGTGGTTCCTGGATTTTCGGGTTTCGTCGGTGGCGTGGTCCCCGGATTGCTGGGTTCCGTTGGATTCGTAGGGGTGCCAGGCTCCGTCGGCTCAGTTGGTGTAGTCGTTCCCGGATTACCCGGCTCAGTTGGATTTTCCGGTTCTGTTGGCGTTGTCGTCCCTGGATTCTCTTTTAAGGGATCGTCTTGCGCCGTTACACTCACCGTGGCCGTCTGATTAGCAACAATCGTAAATGTCACTGGCTTTTCGCTCACTTGATACCCACTGGGTGCAACCGTTTCAATAAACTCATACGCACCTGGCTCTAATTTTTCATACGTAATTTTACCCTGTTCGTCTGTCTTTAATCCCGTTGCAACGACCGTCCCGTCGGTCTTTTTCAACGTGTAAACCGCACCCGCTAAGACCTTACCTTCTGGGTCGGTTTTGGTTAATACAACTGAACCAGTGGCCGTGTTTGGCTGCGTACCGCCACCAGTTGCACTACCACCCCACGCAATATTAGAATCACTCTTTTGGCCATTAAACGAAACCGCGTTTTCCCAACCATTTTGATCGAAATTCGTTGGTGTTGTGTCATAGGTTACTCGAGCAGCATTGGTCACACCGGGAATTGTGATAGTTAGTTGACTGCCACTAACCGCTACACTAGGCGTTACATTTGACGAGCCCACAAAGACGCCAGTTGGCATCAACTGCCCCCGTTCTGCAGTGGCCGAGCCCTCAATATACGTTTGGCCGGGTCCCATGGTATCAGTTAACACCGCGTCATTTGCATCTTTACCGGCTTGTGCAGCATAAATCGTCCATCGTAATTTGGTCGGTCGCCCTTGCGCATCTGACTCAAGAATAATGCCTTGCTTTGCTATCTTATTACTCTGCGCATTATTCCCAGAACTTTCACCAGCCTTAACCATGAAAGTCAAAGTACCAGCACGGTTGGTCGCTATCGTCCCCAACAAATCTGAAAATGTGATAATTCCGCTGGTTTCACCTGCCTTGATTGTGAAGATCCCAACTTCTCGACCAACATCATCTACAACTGAAATTACCATATCATTAGCCGCATACATCCCACTTGGCAAAGAAACAACTGCTGTATCACCACTTCTTACTGGTATACCATCTCGAATCCCCCATGTATAACTCACATCATAGCTTTGACCATTGGTTACTTGACCACCAGCAATCGGGCTCCCGTCAAGGTCAGTTACCTTGGCATCACTACCCGTTAACCCGATAATTGGAACCGTATCAGCTTGAGCCGATATACTTTGCGTCAGAAATCCTCCTGCTAACAAAAAAGTCAACGCGACAAGCAAGCTCCACAGAACTGTGCGCGTTTTTCGTCTCATGTTAACACCTCCTCCAAAAACGACAACTTACTTTCTAACGCTGCCCACACTATACGCGAAAATGATGAGCTGCCAGTAAATAACCCATTCGAATGGCTAGTTTTAGCTAGTCCGTGCCCCAAACTAGCTAATTTCACGTTAAGTTCGTTTACAAGCGGACTCGCTGTGGTTCCACCGTTGAAGCGACTTCGCTATTCTATAGTTAAGAAGCGATGGCCGTTCATTGGTTCAAGACAAAAAGATGAAACCTAGTAGCCAACTAGATTTCATCCTTCATTGTGGTTCTTTCTATTCCGCTCAATATTTTTGTTTCGCCCTAGTCAAGGTTAGCTGGGAACATCATCAAGTGACCACGTTAATTTGCCTTGATAATTTCCAGCTGTTGCGCCATCGTCGATTGACAGAAACATCCCTGTCTGATGATCCCAATCATTGGTGACCTCATAAACATCTTGATTCTTTGCTTGTTCCTCGGTAGTTTCGTGCGTCAAAATTGGTGTCATTTCTTTTTCAATTGGTGTTTTCCCCTCGCGAGTCACGTATACTGGTTTGCCGAGTAAATGATCACCCGCCTCGTTAACAAAGGTCGCAGCTTTCACACTCAAGCGCCATTTAGAACCTGCTCCCCGTGTATCTTGTACGTATAACTCCCAGCCGCCACCGCGTTTCAGTTCTTGGTGCCGTCCAGTCAGTTGCTTTGATTCAAACGACACACCACTAGGCGCCGTTAATTCTAAATAACCTGAACAAGAGATCGTTACTTTCTCTGTATTCGAACGTAAGTCACCGGAAGTTGCCATAACCTTAATGGCATTATCACCCTTTTGCAATTGGTTAGCCTGAACCGTGACCTTAAAGGTCCCATCCTCAGCAACTTTAACTTTTTGCTTCTGTAACTTTCCATTGATCGTTACGTGCACCCAAATTGGTTCATCATGGGCAACGATTGCAGCACTGTCTAAATCAACCTTCCCCGTAATAGTTGTTGTCCCATTGACCGGCAGTGAGACCTGTTGTTCGCTCGTAATGGTTAAGGCTAATTCTTGACTGGGATTAATGACAAAATCAGGTGTCGTTAATTCACCAATCATCACGTTAGACGTGTATTTACTAGTTGTGCTAGCGACCTCACGCCGATTGTCCACCGCAGCGGCGCGCCCCGTAAATCGAATACTAGCCGTGGCAACATCCTTATTTAGCTTCTCTGCCAAGAAGACATTAATTGATTGGCCTTGGCGATCATCAAGGGAAATGTTTTGCACTTGCCCGTTGCTATACGTGACCTCAGCCTTATCATAATCAATATCCGTAGGGAGCTTTAAGTAGCTTTGAATATTCGCCCAGTTTGGTTGCTGTCCATCTTGATAATTGAAATGGTATGATAATTCGAGCTTATCTTTACCAAAGACTTCATCCCCCGCCTTAACCTCCGTCTTCCGTGTGAGATTTTTCAATGTTGTAGTTGTCTTACCATTAATGAGATCTGGTGCTTTTTCAAAAACTACTAGTTGATTGGCAGAGAAGTCAACAGAAGTTGTACCTGTAAATCCCCAACGAATACGATTCGTTTTTTGGGGATCAATCTTACCCAAATCAATATCGGTCGTATAGCTTTCTCCCTCGCGCGGCTGATTTGTATTTGGATCCCGATCATCAAAAATATAAGTCACTTTCGGTCTCGCAATTTCCGATTTTTCAGGTTCCCATTTCAACGTTAAATGATGCCACTCACCATTGGCTAAAAAATTGGTTCCTGGTGAATTAATAATCGGCCCCTTATGCTGTAAGTGATAATAATAATTGTTTTTAACAAAAATACTAACGACCGGGATCCCATTAGCACCAACATCCCGTTGTTGCTCATACGTTCCCGGATCGGCCGGATAATTTGAAGCAACATGTGGCCCCATCCCCGTCATCATTGCATCAAATGAGTCTGCCTTTCCAGATGCAGCTTTCGTATCAGTAAAGAAATTGATGTGGGAATCAAACTCAATAGCCCAACTGTCTTGAATAGCCGTCTGAGCAATCCCCTTTGACTTGTTTTGAAACTTATTATTGTCAACTCCCCACACACCTAGGGATTCTGCTCGAGTTACACTGGAAATTTTATCATTATCTGTATGCCAATTGGCCATCGCCTTTTCCTCATGGTTGGAGTTTTGCAAAACAAAAGCTAACCCTTCTCCCTTAGCTTTACCATTTCCTAGATAAACCCACATAGACATTGTCTGCGGTTTATTCAACTCGAAATAATTATCATCTTTTGACCAAATTGTTCCAATCTGATTCAAATTATCCGTAATTTTAGCAATTTGTGTTCCCGGATTTTTTTTGTTTTTTGATTCTAATATTTCCGTTTCGCTGTGATCCTGACTGGTTGAAGTATTTGTCGTCAAGACTGCATCAGTCCCTTTTAATGAGATACCTTGTGGTGCTTTTTTCAATGCTTGTTCTAGATCCGAACTATCTGCACTCACTGCTTGAGCAGTCAACTCTTTGCCAAGTCCTAACGTTAGCAGAACTGACCCCATACATATCCACTTCTTTAACACCTTCATCCCTCCGATAATTAGGTCATTTTATTTTCAAACGTTCGCGCCACTAGTCAATGACACCTCAACTTTTTTAATCAATTTCATTTGGTATAAGAATATTCATAAAGACGGTTTCATTCATCACATAACAAAGGGTCTGTAGCGTTTGCGATAAGTGCAAACCGGCAGGCCCTCCAAGTCATTCTTCATCACAGGTTCACTGTGACCCAACGTTCTATGAACAACAATCTCCTCCTTATTTGTTACTGTGGCGCGTTGCTTAACTGCCAAGTCAAATTAGAAACATACGACCCTGGTAACTGACCAGCTGGAACCGACAGCTTGAAATCACTCAAAGCGTACTCTGTATCCCAAATGCCCAGACCACCTTTGACTGGTGCAGACAAAACTAATTGATTTTGTCCATCACCGCTCAAGGAAACTGCACTCATCGCCGGCTTAGGTGAAGCGTTATCTGCATTAGCCGGGGCTACCCCCGCCGCCGCAAATGAGAGCTTCGCGCCATATAACGAATTGTTGGCAGCCGAATCCGTAAACGCCGAATTCATTACCTGAACGTTCCAGCCACTGGCAATCCCATCGTTGGCTACTTCTAGATCGGAATCTACTTTAGCCGCCTGAACGCTGAGGTCCGTTGAGCCATTAGGCGTTGCATTACTCCCAAAGTCAATATTTGGCACCTTACTCAATGTCAGAGACGGGTTAGTCGTTGTAAATACCGTCGTTGCTTGACTGTCTTTAGGTGTCAACGTCGCACTAGGACTTGAAGAACCAGAACTCGAGGAACTACCTGCTGCTAATGCTGGTACTGCGGCCGCTAATCCTAAGCCTAATCCGACTACAGCTAAACTGCTTAACCAAACTTTTTTCATTTGGAGAGCCATAATCCACACTTCCTTAGTTAAATCTAGCTGTTAACAGGTTTATACACATTTGTCATCATACCGATTGACAACCGACCCCCACCACAAAATTTAAACCGTGCCGGCCACTCTGTTCGCCAGCGTTCAAACTAAAGTCACGTGGAGTAACCCTCCGCTTGATTCACGAGTATTATACTCACTTCCGCCTTAAAAAACTAGTCAAAAGCCGGAGTTTCGTATCTATTCACTTAGTGATGGTAACCGCTCACAATTTATTTTTAATAGCCTTTTACCAACTGATTGATTGCGGGGGGCACTGATCATTCCCAAAAATCGTCACTCCTACTGGTGCCGATCAGCCCTAGAAACTCCTGAATTATCGTGCGATCGCCACTACTGTTCTTAACAAATCATTCATACGCACAACTTAATGAGTTTAGTTAAATTATCATTCTCCCCATTATCTTTGGCCCTTTAATCAAACTAAATTTAAGATAACTGATTGGTCAAGAATCAACGTTTCTCCTTCGAAAATCTCCCCAGCCCGTTCTACCCCAAAACAAAAAACGCCATTCATTAATGAATGACGTACCATTAAATACTTATTGATGACCTAAATCAAGCTTGGTGAATCGCGCGTCTACCACGCCAATACAACCAGCCTACACCCAGTTCAAATAGAACAAACGCTAAGATAAAGCAATGCAAAAAGAACGTATCCGGTAACGCGTTAATAATTGGGTCCAGATCCGGATCAAACAACCAATCATTATTTCGGAACAGCACTTGATGAAAGGCAATGAAGAACCCGTTAAAATTAATCGTCAACATCACACCCAAAAATACGGGAATGACCGCCGCCACTTGGGCCGGTCGGATCAATCGCCATTCCTCACCCCGCTGATGTAGTTGCCGTAAGAACCAGCCAGCCGGAATGATCGACAACACTAACACGATATGATTAATCAAAAATAATCGTTTAACGTCTTCAAAATGAATCATGCCGGTAAAAGAAGTTGGAAAATTGGTCATATTTAACTCAGTCACCCACGGCAATTCCAAATAGCGTAGCAACTGGTGATAATTGTGCATAATCTTTGTCGGTGACATATTCACGAGGTGCGTAATCCCTAACCAGTGAATATCGAGTCGATATAGCCAGAATGCATTGATCGTTAAGGTTATCGTTAGCGTTAATAATGCTAAAAATAACGCCGTGAAACCACTCCAACGGTTTAACCTAGTCACGCGGTCCCACCTCGAGATCCCATCGATCCAGCGCACTTACGGTGTAGGTCGGCTGAACCTTTTGCTGGGCGACCTGTTCAGGAGTCGAGACACCCGTATACGTTAACAATGTATCCACACCAGCATGAATGCCAGCAAGAATGTCGGTTTGATAATTATCCCCAACCATAATGGCTTGGTCCGCCGCTACTCCTAGTTGGTGCAATGCATTTTCCAACAGAATCGGTTCAGGTTTACCAATAAAGATCGGGTCCATTTGGGTAGCATACCGCACCAGATCAACCAGTGCACCCGCACCTGGCATTAGCCCCCGTGCCTTGGGAATATTAGAATCTGAATTCGTGCCAATGAAGGTTGAGCCACTGCGAATGGCAAGAATTGCCTTAGCAAATTTTTCATACGTCACATCACTATCTAGCCCAACCACAACGTATTCTGGATGTTCCTCATCCACCGTAAATCCTTTAGCCGCCAGCGCCTGATGCAGACCAATCTCGCCCACCACATAAACGGTTCGCTTACCGGTAGCCCCCGCACGTTGATCTAAATAATCAGCCGTTGCTAGACCGGCCGTATAAACGTTATCCGTGGTGACGTGAATATCGTGATTGTCAGCCAGATTAGCCACCACATCAACCGGGAGTTTGGTCGTATTATTCGTTACAAATTTGAACGGAATTTGTGCAGCCTGTAGCCGTTCTACAAAAGCCTTCGCCTTAGGGTAACGTTTAGCCCCAGCGTAAATGGTGCCATCCAAGTCGATTAAATAAGCTTGATACTTTTTCACTACAACCGCTCCCTACTTTTCTTCCTTTTTTCGAATGGTAAAATGCCGCCGACCTTGACCACCCGTTGCGACAGTCACCGTCTTAGCTGCCGTTGACGTTGGCTTAACCGTCGTCCGCCGTTCTTCCGTGTATGGATGGGTCGTATTCCGCCGCCGATGCCGAGACCGCCGCCGATGGTTATTATTCGCATGACTGGGCTTGTCTCCGGCAGTATCAGCCTTAACTGCTGGTTGTGCAGCCGTTGCGGTTGTTTTTTCAACTTTAGGGCCATTGGTATTACGCCGACGTCGATTTCGCCGCGGTTTGGGTGCTGTTTTAACGTCTAAATTATGCAGGATAAAATAAGCACACCCAAAGTTACACATTTCATATAAATAATCCTGAACGGCTTCAATCTGATTTTGTTTCGCACCGGAACGCTCTTCGGCATAAAATCCCTTCAAGCGAAGTTGTTCAAATCCCCAGTCGCCAACAATATAATCGAATTTACTTAAAATCGTACTGAACCGGGCCGCAAACTCCGTAAAGTCAAAGCCGTCACGTACATTAACGACCAATTCATAAGGGTGGTTATTAATCGTCAAATGTGTTTCATCCACCCGCACCACTTCAGCGGCTGGCTCGCGGGTTTCTTTTTGTTGGGCAACTAGTGCCTCCAAGTCTTTGCGATCCACCGTCGTCATCCTCTCATTTGTTAAGTTAATGGATAGTGCCGCGCCAAGTACTGTGCGAACACTTCTCGTAATAAGTCATCATATAAAATTTGGTTTTTCCCCACAATCGAAATTGTCGGGAAAAACGGAATAAACAGGTAATGATCTACCATTGCAATACGATATTGACGGGTAGGTGACAAGGGTTCACCGCGCCACGTAACTTGATGAGTTACCGCATCATAGGCCAGACCTAGGTAATTGAGTTCGCCAAAGATTTTACCGCGAAAGCCCATCCCTTTTTGGGGGAACCGACGTAAAAATAACCGAGCCAGCTCAAACTCTTGGACGAGCCGCCAAAGATCATAACCACTTAGCGTCACCGTCATCACGTGCATATTGTGCGGTAATAACTGATGCAGTTGATTTTGATTAACCACACCACTGGGCAAATCTTGTAGAAATAAGCCAGCGTTCAATATGGCTGCTTGCGTACCCGCATATTCTGCAATAGCATGCAGCCCTTCACGGACTAATCGGGGTTGTCCAGTGGGATCGGCTTCCATCGCTGTCGGTAAATCGGCGACCCGTTGCTCAGATAAGATGGATTCTCCCAGATCTTGTAAACCCGTAATCTCAGCAGTATCGCCATCTGCAACCGGTAACGTCGCCGTTTCCGTTACACTAGCCACCGCTGATTTCACCTGATGATCCGCTGTGATCGACAACTCAATCTTACCGATATACCGTCCAAATTTGCCAGCTGCTGCTAGTAAGCTTTGATGATCATGTTCTCCATGGGGCAATAAGTGATGCGTATGACTGCCGATGATTACCGTAACCTGTGGAAACCGCTTGGCTAGTAAGCGATCGACATCCAGCCCAAGATGGGACAAAAGCACACAGACATCGAACTGGCCAGTGAAGCGCTGTAAGAGTGCCGCTAAGGTCGGTTGCACGTCTAAAATTTGCCACCCGGCCAACGGATAGGTCAGATGATACGGCGCCGTCAATCCCAGAACTAATAACCGCGTCCCAGCCGCCGTTGTTAACAAGCGATGATCAATGGCCCAGTCTGGTAGTTCATGGGTGTCTGGTGTGCGTAAGTTACCCAGGATCACTGGAAAATTCGCATGGTCGTACAGGTGGTCTAACTGCGCCCGCACAAACCCCAGTCCTTCATTATTCCCAATCGTGACACCATCATACCCAATTTGATTCATTAACTGGATATTTTGCTGGCCGTTAGTCGCTTCACTAACTGGATGTACCCGGTCAACGTGATCACCCAGATCAAAGGTGTACACCGTTGCCCCATCGGCCATCACTTGTTGGCGCGTTGTTTTGAGATACCGCCGAATGCGCGGCCAATTTTCAAAATGCGAATGCAGGTCATTGGTGTGCAAGATTGTTATCCGTTCCATCATCTCATTCTCCTCTTAACACTGCTTTTAATCCTACGGCATCCAAACGGAACGGTCAAGCGCTATTGTTTTTCACGGAACTCCTGAGCCTTACCCGTGACCATCTGTTCAATTTCCGTTGGTGAAAACGGCGTACCAAATGGAACACTGGTAGTCAAGTACCGTTGTTCCGGTGTATCAACACCAACGTTAATATTTTCTTTAACCGGAACAGCATAGTGATGAATGTGCCCGTGCAAGTTAATAATCTGATTAACAATCCCCAACATCATCGGATAATGCGTTAAGTAATATTGCCGATGATCGTACTTAATCAATGCTCCCACATCATGAAAGGCAAATTTGGGTTGACCATGGTCACTAAAATTATGGGCCGCCAAGTATTTAAATAACGCTCGGCTATCATGATTGCCCTTAATCAATTCTAAATGACCATTCAGTTGCGATAAGACATTGAAGACCGCCTCATCGGACTTGATGGCTGGTTTCGTAAAATATAGGGCAATGTCGCCCAAGTGATAAACCGTGTCCGTTTCAGCCACACGGGCATTCCAGTTATCAATAATGGTTTGATTCATTTCATCAACACTGGCAAACGGTCGTGGTGCAAAGTCGCTATCACCTAATAAATCTTTGTGGAAAAAATGCGTATCTGATGTAAAGAATTGCATCTGCTGAGCCTCCTTTATAACGTGTCCAGTGGTTGTTTGGTCGTGGGTGCGGGGAAAGCTTGGTCTAACTGTGCCAATTCTTCCGCCGTTAAGGTTAACGCGCCAGCAGCGATATTTTGCTGCATGTGAGCAATCGAACTCGTTTGGGGAATTGCCAAGGTCTGGGGTTGACGAATCACCCAAGCTAACAAAACTTGATAGACTGTGGCGTGATGAGCTGCCGCAACCTGCTGTACGATTTCGTTAGTGGTCAGATGATGCCCCCAGACATCCCCCTGAGCAATCGGTGAGTAGGCAATCAACGGTAACTGATGGGCCCGCTGCCACGGGAGTACATCATATTCCAATCCACGACTCCCCAAATGATAAAGGTCCTCATTGGCCGCCGCTTGATTGCCACCCGGGAGTGACCACAGTTCGTTAAGATCCGCCTGATCAAAATTTGAAATTCCCCAGGCACGAATCTTGCCCGTCGTTTGTAGCTGCTGCAAGGTGCTTACAGTTTCAGCCAAGGGGACAGTGCCCCGCCAGTGATACAAATATAAATCCAAATAATCCGTGCGTAACCGCTGTAAACTGGCATCTAAACTCACAGCCATTTTTTGCCGTGACGCATTTTCTGGCAAGACTTTAGAAATCAAAAATAAATCTTCTCGTCGTTCATTAGCCAGTGCTTCGCCAACCAGAGATTCAGCACGGCCTGCGCCATACATTTCAGCCGTGTCAATGACCCGGGCTCCGGCCGCGATTCCTGCTTGAATTGCCGCAATCTCTGCCGATCGTTGTGCCGGTTGATCGCCCATATGCCATGTGCCAATGCCGATAGCCGGAACAGTTTGTCCCGCAATGGTCAATTGCTTCATCTTTAACGCCTCCGTTATTTACTCATTACCCCTATCCTAGCACTTCCCCCTATTTTTCGCTGGTTCCAATCCTTCAGACTAATCAAAAACAGGATCGGGTATACTCACCGATCCTGTCCTTGATTAGTCTGAAGTTTTATCAGTTTGCGCTTGATTGTCTACAGCCTGTCGGTCATGCCAAACTTTTCCAACACTGAGTGCGACCAGCCAAGCCACTGATCCCATTAAGGCAATCAATGTATCCGTTCGGAACAGCAAGATGATCGCCACCATCGCCAGAAAGGCTAAAATAAAATAATCACTCCACGGGAAGAACGGCATCTTAAAATCAGTCGTTAAGCCATTGGCCAATTGTTGCTTTTTATATTTTAGATGCGCCACGACAATGGCTCCCCAGATAAAGAGAAAACAAGTGGTCGCAATACTAGAAACAAAAGCAAAAACATGCCCGGGAATAATAAAGTTCAAGCCAACTGAAATAGCAATGACCAGCGTTGAAAATCGCAGTGCATGAACTGGAACTTGCGCGTGCGACAGTGTCCCCATTCGCCGAGCAAAGGCCCCTTTACCTTGATACGTCAATGAAAATAACATCCGGCCGGTTGTGAAGAGGGAACTGTTGCAGGCCGAAGCCGCTGCGGTCAATACAACGAAATTAATGACGGCCGCCGCCGATTGGATACCCACGTTCTTAAAGACTTGAACGAATGGACTACTAGTTGGTGAGACTGCGGTCCACGGATAAATACACATCAACGCCAATAGGGAACCTAAGTAAAATAAAATAATCCGCATTGGGATCTCATTAATCGCCTTAGGAATAACTTTTCGCGGGTTTGCCGTTTCTGAAGCGGTCATCCCAACCATTTCAATCCCCACAAAACTAAAAAGGACCATTTGAAAGGATAGAAAGAAGCCTTTAGCGCCGTTCGCAAAGAAGTGACCGGTAGTCAGGTTAGCCACACTGGCATGCCCCGCCGGCGTGGGAAAATGAACCGCCACCATGTAAGCTCCTGCTAGAATCAGCGCAATAATAGCCACCACTTTAATAATGGCAAACCAAAACTCCGTCTCGCCAAACGCACTAACGGTAACAGAATTAAGTGTCAGCAAAACACCTAATAAGACAACTCCGGTGACCCATTGTGGTAAATGAGGAAACCAAAATTGCATGTATTGTCCTGCTGCTGTAATTTCGGCCATTGCAATCGTAATCCAGCAAACCCAATAGGTCCAACCGGCAACGAAACTCATATTGTCGCCTAAATAACGTTTAATGAAATCAACATAGGAATGTGCATCTAAGTCCGACAATAACAATTCACCGAGCGCGCGCATTAATAGAAAACACATCACGCCAGTTACTAAGTACGCCAGTAAAATAGCGGGTCCTGCCAAATGAATCGACTGCCCGGCTCCCAGAAATAAACCAGTTCCAATCGTGCCCCCCAGCGCGATGAGCTGAACGTGGCGACTTTGAAGTCCCCGCGAAAATTCTTGGATTTCATTTGATTGATTTTTTTTCATCTTAATCGCCCCTTTGTTGAAATACATTATACACGGCTGATAGATTAACGCTAGCGACCACTCAATGGCATTCTTCTAGCCGAGACGGCCTCAACCGCGGTATAAAAGAATTTCATTCATCTTATGCATATATAAATGATACTTGTTCAACTTTAGGTGAAAAAAAGACACGCTGGCTTTCTGCCAACGTGTCAGTCGATCAATCTTATTTCCGTAAACGCTCAATATCACGGACAATCATTAATTCCTCATCGGTTGGAATTAAGAGTGTCTTAATCTTTGAACCGGCCTTACTCAAGTCGCGTTCTACGCCACGAATGTTGTTCTTTTCAGAATCAACACCAATTCCAAAGTAAGCCAATTTATCCGCAACCTCTTGACGAATGGTAATATCATTTTCGCCAACACCGGCCGTGAAGACAATCGCATCGGCACCACCTAATTCGGCTAGGTAAGCCCCAACGTAACGCACAATCCGGTTGATGAACATGTCCCGAGCTAACTTGGCCCGTGGATTCTTAGCTTGAACCTTTTCCAGGTCTCGCATATCAGCTGATACACCAGAAACACCCACTAAGCCTGACTTCTTATTCAAAATGTTAATCATATCATTGGGCTTTTCAATGTTCAGCTTTTCCATCAAGTAAGCGACTAATGAGGCATCAATATCCCCAGAACGGGTCGCCATTTCAATCCCAGCCAATGGCGTGAAGCCCATGGATGTATCATATGACTTGCCATCCTTGATCGCTGTAATTGAGCCACCAGCACCCAAGTGCATCGTGATTAACTTCAGGTCTTCTAATGGCTTACCCAACATTTCAGCAGCACGATGGGCAACGTAACGGTGACTTGTCCCATGGGCACCGTACTTCCGAGCGCCATACTTTTCATAGTATTCGTAAGGAATGGCATACATGTAATTTTCTTGGGGCATTGACGTATGGAATGACGTGTCAAAGACCGCCACGCTCACCACGTTAGGAAAGATCTTCTTGAAGGCCTTGATGCCCATGGCTGCAGCTGGATTATGCAGTGGTGCATATTCAGCCAAGTCTTCAATCTTTTGTAAGACATCGTCATCAATGATGGCCGAATCTTTGAATTCTTGCCCACCAGCAACGACACGGTGACCAACACCCGTGATTTCATCAAAGTTCGTAATAATCTTGAGTTCAGTCAATTGGTCTAACATCAATTGAATAGCTTCGTTATGATCGTTGATATCTTGATGAGTTTCGTACTTTTGCCCATCACCATACTTGATTTCAACTAACGAATTACCCAAACTAATCCGATCAATGGCGCCTTCAGCAATGACTTCTTCTTCCGGCATCTGGAATAGTTTGAATTTTAATGTTGAACTTCCGGCGTTAACGGCTAATGATTTTCCCATGTAGTAACTTCTCCTTTTATTGACGATCCGTCAGTAGGTTTTGTTCTTCCCACTCGACGATTTCTGCGACAAATTTCTGAAACGCTGACTGATCCTTAAATGATGGGAACTCACCCAACATCACCTGCTCAACTTGCTTGGCATTAGCGCCTGGCTTTTGTAAGAACAAGATTGCCTTTTGTGCATTCGCATTGGCAAATAACTCACTTGGCAAGTTCAGCAGTCCTTGTAGATAGACATTATTTGGTAACCATTTTAACAAGCCCTTGGCCGCCTCAGTTTGAAATAGCTGAGTTGGTACCAAGAAAACGCCAATTCCACCCGGCGTTAGCTGATTAACTGCTTGTTCCAACAATAGGTGGTGTACGAATGAGTGGCCTTCGGTAGCATGCGTTTGAAAGTTAGCCGCATTATCATCGATTGGATAATAACCAATCGGCAAATCAGCCACAATCAAGTCGCTGGCCGGAACCAGCAATTGTTCCAAAGCATCTTGGTGAATGAGCTCAACCGGTAACCGTTGTAAATCACTCGACGTCTGCGCAATCGCTAGCATGGTATCATCATTGTCAACACCATACGCCGCAATCTCACCCGCAACCACATCTTTCAATTGCGCCAATACCGCTGTCAACAAATTCCCAGTTCCCACCGTTAAATCAAGCACCGTCAAATGTTGTTTATTCTTTTCTAAACGTGCAACCAAATACCCCATAATATACGCAATCGTATCTGGTGTTAGTTGGTGGTTGGCTTGAATGTCATCAACTCGAATTGCCTTTAACATGGCCAATTGAACGGCCCGGCGAACCGTAGGCGCATCAAAACTTTGCCAATCGACTTGCTGATAAAGCGCCGTCAATTTAGCCACAGTTGGTGCGTCCGGTTTCCCGTCTTCAACTTGAACTTGCCCGTTGAGGAGATTATCTCCCGTTTCAACGAAGGCATCTAAATAAGATGTGCTTAGCGCTGCTTGTAAGGTGGTCGTCGATTCATCTAACACCTTAAAGAGTGCTTCTGTCTGTTCTTGTGACAGCACGCTTCGCCTCCTTGTGAAATTGACCTGATTCGTTGTATCCGCTATCTATAGTACCGATTTTTCGAAAGTTATTCAAGCAATCTTTGCGACTAATCCTCTTTTAACGGCTTTACAGCGGTATGGCTCGGTACTTTTTTCACATGCTTGGTCGTTTGCTGTTTCAATCGTCGCGTGGCTTGGTTATACTCCATGATTAACCGCGTTGTGCTCTCTCGCCGAGCAGCTTGACCACTAACAACCAGTATCACTAATAGACTAATCCCCGCTAAGAAGAATAGTGCCCACAACGTTAAGAATCCTTGCCGCGTAGATCCAGTAACACGTGCTGTGATGGTAATCCCTCCTGTTGAATCGTCATTTTTACCAATCCTGAATAAGGTGTTGCCTGCCACTTAACCGCCACAACATGTTTCAATAATGGGTAATAACCTTGTCCCCGGCTATTGGTTAATTTTAAAATCTGGCGGTGTAATGAGACATGCACAGTCGTTTGCCGCTGTTGATCCCACAATTTGAGAATAGTTCCGGTCGTCGAGCAAAACTGGTATTTCCCAGGTTGCTCCAAAACCCGGACCGCTTGATACCAAGCAACTGGATCATGTTGCAAGGGGCGCACCAACCGGCGATCCGTCCCGGTTGCCAATAAGAACAGGCCGCTCGCAACGACTAAAGCTAGTACGGCTTCAATCAGCGTAAATCCATGACGATTCATGGCTGTGCCTCAGCCCAAGCTAGCAATGCTTGATCATGCCGATATCGAGCCTGCGTCAACTGCTCCTGACGTTGCTGGGCCAAATGTTCCGTTGTCAGTAACACGTGTTGGGCCGTTGTCACTGTCAAAGCGACAATACTTAACGCTAATAATGCATCTGGCAGTAACCAGCCTTGTCGCTTAGTGCCGCTTTGATGTTGCGCCCACATAAAAAATCGCCCCTCCTAATTGAAATGTCTGATACCACCACAAATGATTGGCCGTACTGAACCACTCAATCGTCAGGGCTGGCGCTGCACCGGTCGCTGAAATGCCCCATTCATACGCACCACCCCGCCACTTCAACGATTTGGGTGGCGTCAAGCGATGTAATTCATGGTAGGGTGCCATCTGATAAAGTGTCAATTCACCTGTCTGGCGATTGATTTTAATGGCTACCGGCCGTCGCTGCTGTTGCGCAACCTGACGGCCTGCTGTCCACATTTGCTGCCAAGTAGACCAGAATGCACGTTCAGCCATTCGCTGGTATTGTCGATGGCTTTGCGTTCCAACTAAAACGGTTAAGCTCAAGGTAATGACTAAAACCAGGAGCGTTTCATATAACGTAAATCCCCGTCTATTTTGATTCATAAATCGCCTGATCATCTTTGATATGAATGCCCTCGCGTTTGGCTTGGGTGACTTGTTGGGAGGTCAAATACTTAGCCGCTTTAAGTTCTTGAAAGCTAACGGTTTTCGCGCCCCCGTGATCATCCAAGTAAGCCGTTACTTGTCCCTGCACCACCGTCAACATGGCCCCGCCGTGAATATGTTGAGCGTGGCGTCGCTGACCATTCAAGTTGGGCAAAATAATTAGGACCAATAGGGAAATAATAAATAAAACAATCGTCATCTCAATTAGCGTAAACCCACGTCGCCGCTTAATCATGGTAAACCTCCTGTAAATTCTGATACATCGGTAACAGTAAGGTTAAGTAAGCGCCCACTACCATCACAGCGACCACCCCCAGCAAGATTGGTTGAACTAGTGCCAGTAGTCGTTCACTTCGCGCGACCAGCTCACGGTATTGCAGCTCACTATATGCCTGTAATTCGCGACCCAATTGCGCGTGTGTACTGCCTTTTTGAAGAAAGACGACTAATTGGACCGGAATATATGGCTGCCCACGCAACCAGTGCAGCGGCGACTGACCGGTCATTAATTTTAGCTCCAATGCCTGGGCTAACTGGTGTAACAACGCCTTATCGGGTAACTGATTCAAGACGCATAACATTTGTTTCACACTCAAGCCACTTCTAATCAGTTGACTTAAATTGGCCGTCAAATAATAAGCATAATATGCCCGAACTAGTTGACCAACAAACGGAACTCGTAAATACAGCGTTGCCAGCCGTAACCGCGGCTGTCTATGCCACCACTGCCAGGCTCCTACTAGTCCTAACAAACAGCTACCACCGAGTCCCAACCAACCGTACCAACGCTCTTGATTGCCAATCGATTGGACCGCTAAGTCCCCCTGAAGCTGCGGTAAAATGCCCACCTTCAACGTCACAAATAGGCCAAGCATACTCACCAATAGCCCTAGTGGATACATCAATAGTTGTTGAAAGCGACGACGCTGGGTTGCTGCCAAACGTAAAAATTGGGCCGCTTGTTGCAAAGCCGGTTGTAGATCACCGTGGACCAGCGTCAGTCTTAATTGAAAATACACATTGGCTTGTAAGTAGGGTGCCAGCACGTCAATTAACGGTGTGCCCTGTTCCAATTGCTGTTCAATCGTGGCTAGGCTACGGGGAAATTCGCCGGCCACAGTTCGTAGAAACGTAATGGCTTGCTTCAAAGAAAAACCACTGGCTAACTGATCCGCCAATAACTGACAAAATCGGGCCTGTGTCGCCAATGACCACTTACCCGGCTTGGAAACTCGCCGCTGTTTTGGCTGTAATATGTCCAGACTGCGCTGCTGTTTCAAGTGCATGCCGCCACCTTTCTGAAACGGTTGTCGTTTCTTGCCAAAGATCTGATTCAGTCAAGATATCCAACAAAACGGCCGGGCCCTGCTGGATGCGAGGAATTAGTCGCTGGTAGCAAGCGGCCGTTAAGACTTGTTGTAACTGTGTGACATCTACTCCGAGATCTAATAATCGATTCACTGTTCCAGCGGCACTTTTAGCATGGACCGTACTCAAGACTAAATGACCACTCAACGCTGCGCGAACCGCAGCCTGTGCCGTCACGGCGTCCCGAATTTCACCAATGATAAATGCATCCGGGCGATGACGTAAGCCGACCTTAATCAGGGTATCATAGGCCATACCAGCGGCTTCGTTGACTTGTAATTGAATAAATTGCGGTTCCTTGATCTCCACTGGGTCTTCAATCGCTAGGACGACCGCTGTCGCGGCTAGCTTTTGCGCTGTTGTGTACATGGTGGTTGTTTTCCCCGCACCTGTGGGCCCGGAAAATAACATTAACCCGCGTTGTTGCGCCAATTGCTGTAGAACTTCGGCCTGTTGTGGCACTAAATAGGCATTTTGCGTCTGCTGATAAGCGTAAATTAACCGGATCACGAGTGACTCCTGATGCGCATAATCCCCAACGGTTGAGAACCGCAACTCGACTGGATATGGCTTATGCCAGGTCAGTGCGCCCACCTGTGGCCGGCGACGCTCACTAACCGTCATATTGGCATGAAATTTGAAGTAAGCAATTAGTTGTTCCCCCACAGTCCGCGTCACGGTTTGCCATGTCACTACTCCCGTGACGCAACGTAAGCGAATTTGGAGTCCTGCTTTCACAGGCAAAACGTAAAGATCACTTGCGCGCTGCTCAATTGCCGTCGCAATCATTTTTTCAATCAACGTGTCGATCAATCTGCCTCACCTCCGGGTGCTTTTAGTTATCTCCGCAATCACCATCGGTTGGCATTAAAATGCGTGAAAAAAAAAGAGACCCGCAGGCCTCTTTTTCTTCAAATCTTATTCAACACCTTCAGGCAATACTGCTGCTTCATAAATATCTGAAACATCATCATTGTCTTCAAGTTCGTCAATTAAACCTTGGTATTGAGAAGCCTTAGCTTCTGGAACTTCGGTCGTGTTTTGTGGGAACATCCGCGCTTCAGCCGTATCCAAGGAATAACCCTTTTCTTGTAAAGCATCACGCACAGCCGTAACTGATGAAGGATCCGTATAGATCTTAAATGCGTCATCAGTCGTTTCCATGTCGTCTGCCCCGGCGTCAAGTGCGTCCATCAACATCGTATCTTCATCCGTATCGAGGTCTTCACGGAGGATCACAATGTAACCCTTCCGATCAAACATATATGAAACGGACCCTGCTGCACCCAGTGAGCCACCATGGTGCGTGAAGGCAGAACGGATAGCAGCCGCCGTCCGGTTCTTGTTATCCGTTAAGGCAGCAACCATGATTGCTGTCCCGGCTGGACCATAACCTTCGTAGGTGATTTCTTCGAACTTAGCGCCACCAACACCAGAAGCTTTATCTAAAGCCCGCTTGATGTTTTCTTTAGGCATGTTAGCTGCCCGCGCCTTGTCCATTTCCAAACGAAGTTGAGGGTTACCGTCGGGATCAGGACCACCTGCTTTTGCAGCTTGGTACAAATCACGTGAGATTTTTTGGAAAATTTTTCCACGTTTTGCATCCTGAGCATTTTTCCGGCCCTGGATGTTATGCCATTTAGAATGTCCTGACATCGTAACTCCTCTTTTCTAAAATTTATTCGAATATCCGTATAAAACAGACACTGTTTATATTAGCACTTACTCAACATTCATTCAATTACTAGGCCCATAAATTCGCTATTCATTTAAAATGTATAAATTTTTATAGATTTACCGTGTTATACGGACGTTACCGCTTTCATATACGAATAATCGGTGTATAAAAATATATATATCAAAATAAAACTTGTATAAATACGCACTATCTATTATACTCGTTAGCAATAACAAAATTATTGAGGAGCTATTATATGAAAAAACACGTCATTTTAGTCCTTGCGTTACTATTGACGATGGTATTTGGCATGAGCACACTGACCACGAGTACGGCGCATGCAGCCACCGACAGTTCACTAACCAAGGTTCAAAAAAAGGGGACGTTGGTCATGGGGACCTCCCCTGACTACCCACCTTATGAATTTCAAGCTACTGTTCACGGCAAGACTAAGATTGTTGGAATGGACGTGGCAGTTGGTGAGAAGATTGCTAAGGATTTAGGCGTTAAGTTGGTCGTTAAATCCATGTCCTTTGACTCTTTACTCGTGGCTTTACAAACAGGTAAAGTGGATATGGTAATCTCCGGGATGAACCCCACCGCCGCTCGGAAAAAAAGCGTTGATTTCACCCACACCTACTATCAGGGTGGCTATAGTATCGTCATCAACAAGAACGATAAGGGCATCTATAAAAATAAAGATTCCTTTGTCGGCAAGACCATCGGGGCCCAGACTGGTTCAACGATGTATAACGAATCTAAAAAGCAAACCTCAGGCACAACCGTTAAAGGTATGACGTCCGTTTCCGACCTCATTTTGGCCCTGCAAAGTCATAAGATCCAAGGGGTCGCCATGGAAAAGCCATCAGCTCAAGCCTACGTTGCGAACAACAAAGAACTGGCGGCGATTCCCAGCGATTTCAATCTAAATGCTTCTGATACGAGTGCCGCGGTCGCCTTCAAGAAAGGCTCATCAGCCCTCGTTCACGCAGCCAACAAATCTGTTGACCAGATTAAAACACAAAATCTAGTCAACAAAACTTACTTGCCAGCGGCTGGTAAGTATTTAAAAACTAATACCGTCAACACCAGTATGTGGCACTATTGGAAGGCTTTTCTAACTGGGGTTGAATATACGTTAATTATCACCGTTTGCTCGGTCTTCTTTGGTTTCATTCTCGGGGTTTTACTCGCACTTGCTCGGATGGGTCAAGGTGGCGTCTTCCGGACTGGCTTACGCTGGTTGGCAACGGCCTACGTCGAATTTATTCGGGGAACGCCCATGATGGTCCAGGTCATGTTCGTCTACTTTGGTTTAGGCCTCATCGTCAATTTACCTGCACTGACCTCAGGGATTATCGCCATCTCCCTCAACTCTGGTGCCTATGTTGCTGAATACATTCGGGGAGGCATTAATTCCGTTGACGCTGGCCAGACCGAGGCTGCTCGTAGCTTAGGGATGTCCAGTGGTGCCACAATGCGCTACGTCATCTTGCCGCAAGCATTGAAGAATATTTGGCCATCATTGGGGAATGAATTCATCACCTTGATTAAAGATAGTTCAATCGTTTCAATCATTGGGGTCTCTGAATTGATCTTCCAAAGCAATATTGTGCGGTCTGACACTTACCGTGGTGTTGCCCCAATTGCTGTTATCATGGTCTTGTACTTCATCTTGACCTTTACCGCTTCCCGGATTTTGAACTACTTCGAAAGGAGAATGCAACATGACTAAACCAATTATTGAGGTTAAAAACCTAGCAAAAAACTTTGGCAAAAACACGGTCCTAAAAGATATCACGGAAGATGTGATGCCCGGTCAAGTTATCGTGGTTATTGGCCCGTCCGGTAGTGGTAAGTCTACTTTTCTCCGCTGTCTCAATCTCCTTGAAACACCAAGCAGTGGTGAAGTTGCCTTTACCGGTGAAAATCTAACGACCTTAGATGCCAAACGAGTCAATGAACTCCGCGAACAAATGGGAATGGTCTTCCAAGGCTTTAACCTCTTCCCTAACATGAGCGTTCTCGAAAATATTAAGCTGGCACCCATGAAAGTCAAAGGTGTGGATGACAAGACCGCAACCCAACGAGCCCATGAACTTTTACAACAAGTTAATCTGGATGATCATGCCGACGCCTTCCCTAACAGCTTATCTGGTGGTCAAGCACAACGAGTTGCTATTGCCCGCGCGCTTGCCATGGACCCTAAGGTCATGCTCTTCGATGAACCCACTTCCGCACTTGATCCTGAAATGGTTGGCGAAGTGCTCAATGTCATGCAAGATTTAGCGAATCAAGGAATGACAATGGTGGTCGTCACCCATGAAATGGGGTTTGCAAAATCCGTTGCCGATCAGGTCTGGTTCATGGCTGACGGCTACATCCAAGAAACAAATACCCCGGATGAATTCTTTAGCCATCCCCAAACCGAACGTGCTCAAGATTTTCTATCAAAAATTTTAATTTAAAAAAAAGCCACACAATTAGGAATTAACCCGATTGTGTGGCTTTTCTATTCACATCATTTAGGCGTTGCGGAATGTGCGATGACCCAATAATACAACCAAGCCAACAATTATTTCTGCGATACCCATAAAAATAATGACAGCCAACCCATTATGCCCAATCGTGGTGAGCAATGCGGCCACCGTTTGACTAGAACTGGTTACCACTAACGGTAACCCAACATAGCTCACCGCACCGGCTATAGTTGTCAACAGCCCGCCTAACGTTAATCCTGGCCCCAGACTAGCAAAAACGTGGTGAACACTTAACGCGTAAAAGAACGTCACGACTAGAAGTAATAACGTCGCAATCATCACCCACAAATTCACCTTCTGAGCGAATTGAACCTTGATTGCCGCTTGCTTCATCGCCGGGGTACCAAATGCCGCCTTAGCCAATTTTTCAGCTTGTTTCGCTATGTGACTAATTACCCGATTAGAGGCCGTGGTGCCCATAGTAGCTGCTTGACTACTAACCGCACTCGATAGATCAGTGTTATCCACTGATGTCGTGGCTGTTTGCCCATACAATTGAGCGACGCCCATCGCCAAGTACGGTTGCGCCAGACTAGTCGTAATCGGTGACCCGGAGATCCCGTAACTTTGCAATTCATCATTTAATTGATTAATCACCATTTCCCCGGTTGTGGAACGAGAAACAACGCCGGCTGTGTACGTGGCATTAAAGACCGTAATCTTTAACCCTAGCGTCAAGGTCAGCAACAGGATTAAAAGCGCTAACCATCGAGCTAACGCTGGGCGCCGTTGATAAGAACTCGCCGACTGGGTTTCTTGCATCTCTGATTCTTCAGTGGCATGATACCGTGCCATTCGACTATTGGCGCTCACTCCAGCACCTCCCATAAAGCAATTTCATTATTTTTATTTTAGCACATCACCATTTTATCTGGGTTAAACTGACCTTAACCGTCTCTAACCTTAACCTTTTCCCAATTTTTGCCAAAATAAAAGACACCGGTCTCCCGGTGCCTAGATATTACTTCGTTGAGCTACGCTTCATTAACCCATAAGGTAGGATAACCGTATTTTCCTCAACCGTTTCATTATTCATCAGCTTCGTCAGTAACCGCATCGCCACCGCACCGATATCGTACAGTGGTTGTGTGATTGAGCTCATCTTAGGCCGAACCAGTTCCGTTAGCTTGGTATCGTTACTGGTAATCACTTCAAATTCGCCAGGAACATCAACTCCAGCATCGGTCAGGCCGTTCATTACACCTGCAGCCAATTCATCATCACCCACAAATGCTGCCGTTGCACCCGCAGCATTCAAGGCTGGTTCTAGTGATTGACCCGCTTTATAGGTATAGTCAGTTTCAAAGACTAACTTTTCATCATAGGTAATCCCAGCATCTTTCAATGCCTTCTTATAACCCTTTAACCGGTAATCATGATTGATGGCCTGATCCATTGGGCCAGAAACGAAGGCGACTTTTTTATTGCCGTGATCAATCAAGTTTTTAACGGCCTCGGCCACCGCCGCAACGTAATCAATGTTAACGCTTGGTTGGGCCTTTTCAGCATCCACGGAACCAGCCAATACGACTGGTGCCTTAGAACGCTTGAATTCTTCACGCAATTCGTCCGTAACCTGATTACCCATAAAGATAATCCCGTCAACTTGCTTAGCCATCAAGGTATTGAGCACTTGAACTTCTTTGCCACCATTTTCATCAGAATTCGTCAAAATGATATTATACTTGTACATCATCGCAATATCATCGATTCCTCGCGCTAATGAAGAGAAATAGGCGTTCGTCACGTCAGGAATAATTACTCCCACCGTGGTCGTTTTCTTGCTGGCTAATCCACGTGCAACGGCGTTAGGCCGGTAGTCCAACCGATCAATAACTTCTAAAACCTTTTTCCGTGTGGCCGGTTTGACATTCGGATTGCCATTAACGACCCGGGAGACGGTAGCCATTGAAACTGCCGCTTCACGGGCCACATCGTAAATTGTTACAGTTTGTTTTTCCATAGCGATAGCCCTTTCTTCCTTGTTTTGATTTGTTTTCATTCGTTTTCAAGCAACTTGACCAGTATACAGAACCTCGCTGATTCGCGCAACATTGAAAACGTTTTCAAATCAAAGAATACCTTAATTTCATAGAATTTTCAAGCCAGATTGCTGCATATGGTATAATTAAAGTACTTTTTGAAGGGGTGAATTGAATGACGAAACTTGAACAAATCCAGCAATGGACCGCACAACACCACGCTAGTATGACTTATCTGAGCAATCCCAAGACCATCGAGTACCTGACGGGCTTTGGGAGCGACCCAATCGAACGGGTTCTGGCCTTAGTCGTCTTCCCCGACCAAGACCCCTTTATCTTTGCGCCAGCTCTTGAAGTCGAAGTCATCAAAGAAACGGGATGGCAATTCCCAGTCATTGGTTACTTGGATCATGAAAATCCTTGGGCCATGATTGCGGACCAAGTTAAGCAACGCCACGTAAATCCAGAACACGTGGCCATTGAAAAGGGTCAACTACAAGTTGCCCGGATGGAAGCCCTAGCAGCGCAGTTTAGTGCGCCTAGCTTTGACCTTGACATCACCAGTTTCATTGAACACATGCGCTTGATTAAGTCTGCCGATGAAATCAAGAAATTAGAAATTGCCGGTAAGTGGGATGACTTTGCCTTTGAACATGGCTTTGCAGCCGTGAAGGCCGGTAAGACGGAGCAATCAGCCGTTGCCGAGTTGCAGTACGCTTTAATGAAGGAAGGCATTATGGAAATGTCTTTCGGTAGCCTCGTTCAGGCTGGTGCCCACGCTGCTGAACCGCATGGTGCCACTAACGATACCAAATTTCAAAACAATGAACTGGTTCTATTTGATTTAGGGACGGTCTATGACGGTTACATTTCTGATGCGTCACGAACCGTTGCTTTGGGAACACCAAGTGCTAAAGAAAAGGAAATCTACGACGTCTGTCTGGAAGCCCAATTAACCGCACAAGCCGCCGTTAAACCAGGGATGACTGCCGCTGAGCTGGATAAAATTGCTCGCGACATCATTACCAAGGCGGGTTACGGGGAATACTTTATTCACCGACTCGGTCATGGCATGGGTATGAGTGATCATGAATTTCCTTCTATTATGGCGGGAAATGACTTGGTTCTGGAACCAGGCATGTGCTTCTCCATTGAACCAGGCATCTACATTCCTGGCGTTGCTGGGGTACGGATTGAAGATTGTGTTCACGTTACCGCTGATGGTAGCTTACCCTTTACACACACGTCAAAAGAACTCACTTACGTGGGATAATCCTTTAAAGGACTGGCTAACCAGTCCTTTTTATTTTGGGCAATAAAAAAGGGATTAACCAACTCGTTAATCCCACAATCATGCTTATTCAACTGGCTTTTCTGGCACATCATCAGCACTAGGTGTCGCTGCATCGGCCGTTGCCGTTGCTTCATCGCTACTCAAGACAATATCGTCATCCGCATCAGCGGCCGTTTCATCACTAGCGGCAGCATGCCAAACTGGTGCATCTGCTTTGTTAGCCAAGCGTTCGTCCAAGGCTTCCTTAAAATCGTCAGCAGCGTCAGCAGCATAAAAGGCGTAATCAATGGCCCGATCCTTTAAGGCATTGTAACGGTCACGCGCGGCGTCCTTTAAGGCTTCGCGTTGTTCCAAATCTAAGGCGTGATAAGCCGCATAGGCTGCCCCACCCAATACCAATCCTGCCAATAACTTGTGTTTTGCCATATTGATGACTTCCCTTCGTGATTAGTTCTTGTTTTTGCGGTTCCGATACAAATCAAAAGCGGTCTTGCTGACACGTGCGGCCATCGACGTTTTTGCCGTCTTCTTAGCCGTCACGCCCACGCGATCCGTTAAATTACGGGTCGCCGTATTCAGATCTGAGACACTTTCACCGAGATCAGCGGCAGCCTGAAATACGGGATCAATCGTGGCAACCTTTTTATTCACGTCCGTCAGCAGTTCATTCGCATTAGCCATAATATCCTCGGCTTGGTGACTAATGACATCAATATCTGACGTCATCGACTTCATTGAGCGATTGACCTCACCCAACGTTTTATTCATCTTTACTAAGAACATGCCAATGAAGAGAACCAAGATCAAAAACGCAATTGCTGCGATCAGGCCCGCTACTTGTCCACCGGTCATGACAACCCCTCCTTGTGCTTCATTACTTACCAATAGAATAGCATTCTCACCGCTTACACGCAATTAATACTCTGCATTTCACCACCATTTATTTACAGTGGGCTGGGCGTGTCTTAAAAAATCTGCTAAACTGAGGGATAAATGACTTCAGCTAAAGGAGACGCAAATCGTGACCAGCTTAGTAACCTCCACCGCCACTTCGAGTAAGTGGCTGCAACATTATTTAAGTTCCTTTGACTGGGAAAAATTCTGGCACCTGATCACCAGTCGCTTTTTAAGTTTAATTTTCCTCACCCTGTTGTTCTTCGTGATTAACGTTGTGGGCAAATGGATTCTCCATCGCTCATTTAAACGCTACCTCAAGCCCGCAGCAGACGGTACTGGCAGCAATCGGCTCCAGACGATTAGCATGCTCAGCCTCAATCTTTTTCACTATACGGTGCTCTTCTTTTGGATTTACGCCCTGTTATCAACCTTGGGTGTGCCCGTTGGGACGTTAGTCGCCGGCGCTGGGATCTTCAGTCTAGCTTTAGGACTCGGAGCCCAAGGCTTTGTCAGCGACCTTGTCACTGGTATTTCCATTCTATTAGAACAACAATTCGATGTGGGTGATACAGTCAAGATTGGCACGATTGAGGGCACCGTCACAGCCATGGGCTTGCGAACGACTCAAGTCACCGGGGCGGACGGTACCATCAATTTCATCCCCAATCGAAACATTACTATTGTGGCGAACCGCTCGCGCAACGATATGCGTGCCACCGTCAATATTCCAATTGCCCCCACCACACCGGTCGAACAATTGCCAGCAATCATTCGAAGCGTCAATGAGCGCTTAATGCCGGAACATCCCAGTGTCATTGGCGAACCGGCGTTAACTGGTGTCGTCACCTTGCCCACTGGCGAGTTGGTCTACCAGGTGATTGTCGTTGCCAAGAGTGGAAGTCAGTTTGCTCTTCAAGCAACCTTTTTGACTGCCTATTTAAAAGCCATTCGGGAGGCCGGTATTCATTTACCGACCCATACGCCAGCACCAGTTGCTGGTCAATAATGCATCTCAGAAAAGGGACTGCGATATAAGCCCCTAAAAATTAGGCGACCAGCGAAAGTCTTCGGATTTTCGCTAGTCGCCTTTTTATGACAATGTGAGATAGTGACAATGGCTTTTTGTATAAAGATCGTTATGCTATTTAAACTAACTAATCTCCACTAGTTAACAGTCGTGCATACCACAATCCTAGCAACGAAAGCCCAGCAGCCATGATCATTGCTGCTTGAAACCCCTGAGTAAAGGTCACCGCTGTTTGAACACGTCCAAAGTAACCAAAGACCGCTACAGCCAAGGTTGTTCCAATCGCACCACCGAGCAAACGAAAAACATTATAAATACCGGAGGCCTTGCCTAATGCAACTGGCGCCACAGTGCTTAACACGGCTTTTTGTAAGGCTGGCCCGGCCATTGATAAGCCGCATCCTGCCAGAATCAAAGGGCCCACATACCAACCGTATCCCCGAGTTGGCGCAGCCAGTCCTGCCAGTGCACCATAACCCACCCCCTGATTCAACAACCCCAACATGGCCATTCGTCGCTCACCAAATCGGTCCACAGCCCACCCAGCAAATGGCGCCACCATGACCAAGGTTCCGGTCCACGGTAATAATTCCAATCCCGCCGTCAACGCATTGGCTTGCCCAACGATCTGGAAAAACTGCGGTAAGAAGAAAACCACTCCGTACATCGACGCATACAATAAAAATGTTGCCCAGTTGCCGCCACGAAAGACTGCCGAGTGGAAAAAGTTCAATGGCATTAGTGGCTGCGCTGCCCGTTTCTGCCGCCAAATAAACCAAGCTCCCAGTAACCCACTACCGACACCAATACTCATGGCGACCACGCGATCCACTTGCGCTGACGTCAGTGCCGACAGTGCCCAAATCAAACCGGCCGAGGCCACCATAATCAGAATGGCATCTAATCCGCTTAACCGCTCACGACGACCATAGCTTTCCGGAAGCAGGCGCCCCGTTAAGCCCAAAGCAACCACACCAACTGGCACGTTAATCCAGAAAATCCATTGCCAACTTAACCGGGCAACAATCAAGCCACCTAAGGACGGCCCGACAACCAAGGCTAATCCCCCCACTCCGCTCCAGATGCCTAAAGCACGACCGCGTTCACTTACGGGCAATGCGTGTGTCAAAATAGCCATGGACAGTGGCGTCATCACCGATGCACCCATGCCTTCCACTGCCCGGGCAATGATTAGCCACGTAATATTAGTCGCTAACGCACATAAAATTGATCCGAGGGTAAAAACCACTAAACCATAACTGTAGACCCGTCGCCGACCATATCTTTCTCCCAAAGCGACTCCGACCAATAACACCGCCGCAATCGTAATGTTATAGGCATTCAATGCCCATTGAAGTGTTCCTACCGTAATTCTAAAATCTAATCGAATGGCTGTCGATGCTGTCGTCACAATCATCGAATCCATCATTGACATAAAAAATCCCAGCGAGGTTAGTATCAGAATCCACTTGGTTTGAGTCCCTTGTCTGTTCATTGTCCATTCCTTACCTTCTGCCATGAACGTCTTTCAATCGCGATTAAAATAGTTCAAATATTTTTGAACTATTTTACCATACCATCCCGGTTAACGGCTGACAAGCAAAAACCGTTATAAAAAAAGTGATACCGTTTCGGCACCACTTAACCACGTTACTATCGTTGCCTATCCGCAAAAAAATCCGTGACGTAAGTTTGAAATACTACGGGGTTCAACTGCACGTATTTTTCACGGGCTTCTTTACGCGCCGTAATTAACCCTGCATTCTGTAACAACTTAAAATGATAGGTGCCTGACGTCTTACTAATCTGGATGGCCTGTTGGACTTCACCACAGGCCACCTCATGGTCAAGCTGTTTTAAGTAATGGACGATCTTCAAGCGGACCGGATCAGCCAACGCTTTAAAAACTTTAAGCTGTTGCTGCGGATCAACTTGCTGTTTTCCTGCCATTAGCTAACCTCCCTTAACGGTCCAGTCGCCACCAGTCGACCGTACAGAATATACTCAGCGCGAATAAAATAACAAATGAGGCAAAATGCCCTGCCCCTGTGGCGGCCATAATAGCTAAACCAATGGTAAAGAGCCACAAAATTGCAATGAAAACGCCTAGAATAATTTTCATAGATCACGTCATCTCCCATCCGAATTTATTTCTTTTTTGTTTTCATTCAATCGAGTCCAGATATTAACCACAACCTAGATCACCAAACACACAAAAACGTGAACTAAAGTTATTTTAACCATCAGCCCACGCTCCTAGATTAGTGACACGCTACTTCAGTCGATATTGTCCGATAAGACTTGTCGTGGTATCACCTCATAATTCTCATCCAAATTATGTGCCAAGTAATTAACACGTTTTAAGATCTCTCGGCGCGTAATAATCCCTTGAAAGACCTGCTGTTCATCAATCAACGGGATGAACGGTTCATCAACTAAGTAACTTAAAATGGTTTCCAACCGTGCTGGATCATCCACCCAATGTTCTACTGGTCGCATCGCATCTGCTACCGTGTAGTTACTTAATTGTTCAACAGCCGCGCCTGGAACCTTCAACAATTGGTCGGTAATCGCGGCTAACGGTAATAACCCTTGCAGGTGATCATCCGCATCCAACACAGGAATCCGCGTATAGCCAACCTTAGATAACACCATCAGGGCGTGTTCTAGCGTATTGGTGGCCGTCACATTGGCTACCACTTCAGCGGGAATCACATAACTTTTCGGGTCCTTGCGTAACATCTGCTCGACAGCAGGGTCAATCATAGGTGAGTCATCCTTTCTGCGTTAGGGCCGCTTAAAACTAAAATCAAGATCGGTAACTGGCTGGGCATCGCGCGTGTAATATTGCACGTCCCATTGATCCGCAGTTACTGTAACCACCGCACAGGTGCCGCCCAGTTGGCGATACTCACCTCGCGGCTGACTAATACTCCCGGGATTGACAAAAACGTGCCCACCAACTGCTTCCGCCGCCAATTCATGCGTATGACCAAAGAACACCAGGTCTGCTTGCACTTCATCCGCATGCAGCTTTAGCTTGGTTAAATCCCAGTGCACGGCATCATAATGTCCATGGGTCAATAACACCTTACAGCCATCAACTGTAGGCGTTTCGACTAGCGGCAATTCACTATCGAAGTCCATGTTACCTTGAACCACATATGCCCCTTTGAACCAAGGATCGGCTGCTTCCATCTCAGAATCACCACAGTGAAATACTGCATCCGGCTTTAGTGCCTGCCGTAAACTAACCAATATCTCACGATCACCATGATTATCACTAACTACCAACCAACGTGTCATGCTTAGTCCTCCCACCATTGATCAAACTGCGGCAACATCGCTGCTGTGGCCTTAGCCCGGTGACTATGCTGATTCTTCTGGACTAATCTCATCTCAGCAAAGGTCTGGCCTTCAGCAGGGACGTAGAATAAGGGATCATAACCAAAACCATCGGCTCCCCGCGGTACTGTCAGAATTTCGCCACGAACTTCACCCGTTGCCACTAACTTTTTACCATTAGGCTTAATCAACACGAGTGACGTGTGAAAAGCCGCCCCGCGCTTCTCGGCGGGAACATCATGTAACTCTGCCAGCAATTTCGCGTTATTCTTAGCATCATCGTGATCCCCCGCATAACGCGCGGAATAAATACCAGGTGCCCCGTTCAAAGCATCTACCATTAAGCCAGAATCATCCGCTAGTACGGGCAATTGAGTTGCTTGGGCCACTGCCGTCGCCTTTAAAGTTGCATTCTCAGTAAACGTCTGACCCGTTTCAGCGACCTGATCCAGTGTCGGAAAATCAGCCAGAGTTTTGACCTGCAAGCCTTTCGGTTCAAAAATAGCGCGGAATTCACGGGCCTTCCCCGCATTATTGGTGGCAATTACAATTGTGTTTGTCATTTTAGTTAACCTCCATCGGGGTTGTCAGCTGAGCAATAGACACGTGCTTCGCTGGCGTCGGTTGCTGATCCAACCACTGACTAGCTAATGTATCAAAGTGAGCCGTCTCCCCCGTGGTAAAGAACTGGGCCGTCCCACGCGTTGTGGCTGGATTAAGTAACTCGTGCGTCTTTAAGATAGCCGCCGTTTGTTCCGCAGTTGCTAAGCCGGGATCCACCAAGGTCACCTGTGAACCCACAGCGTGCTGAATAGCGCTTCGCAATAATGGAAAATGCGTACAGCCCATCACCAACGTATCAATTTTCTTATCCATAAGTGACGCCAAGTTTGCCGCTACTACGGACTGGGCATGCGTGGTCGTTAAGTCATTTTGCTCTGCCAGCGTCACCATTTCCGGACAAGCCACACTAAAAATTTGACTATTAGGTGCTGCTGCTAAAATATCTCGCCGATACTGGTCACTCTTAACCGTTCCGGCCGTTGCAATCACCCCAATTCGGTGATTACGGGTTGTCTGCACCGCGGCCTGCGCACCCGGTGCAATAACGCCGATTACCGGAATGGGCAATGTTTGCTGCATCGTTGTTAGAGCCGCTGCGGTTGCCGTGTTACACGCAATCACCAACGCTTTGATTCCTGCTTGTTGGCGTAAAAATTGTGCAATTTGTTTGGTAAACATTGTGACCTCAGCCACCGAGCGCGGTCCATATGGCAAACGCGCCTGATCGCCCAAAAATACTGTATTTTCAGTGGGCAACAACCGTTGAACTTCCTTTAAGACGGTCAAACCACCGACCCCTGAATCCATTAGACCAATCGGATCATTTTGCATGAAGCAACGCTCCTTCTCGATTTACTTGAGACTATATTATCGCCTTTTTATGAACCGGTTTCAAGTTACAGCCATTTAAAACTGTCATACAGACGTAAAAAATTGTTAAATTTCTGTCATCAAGAACTTCGCGAAAAAATTACGGTATAATGAAATTATATGAAACTATTCGGATGAAGGAGTCTACCATCGTGAAAAACTTATATCAAACCGCTATGCAGGATGCTGCCGGCGAAGCAAATTTTCCACAATTATTACTGCGAGAAGCACTTTTACCGGAGTTATTAGGGGAAGATCAGGGTGCCATTACGTATTGGGCGGGCAAGTCACTCGCCCGTCGGTTTCCAGTCGGTAACCCACAAGACGCTAGTGCGTTCTTTGCCCAAGCCGGATTTGGCACGCTAACGATGGTGAAGCAAACGGCCCAGTCCACGCGGTGGCAATTAAGTGGCGACATTGTCCGCTTACGTAAAACCCTTAGTGGTGACGAAGCTTTCACGCTGGAAGCTGGGTTTCTCGCTGAAATGATGGCCCAACAACTGGGGGTTGCTGCCGAAGCTGAACTCGTCGATACACCACGCAAACTGCAAAACCAAGCGGTAACTTTTGAAGTCTACACCGATCCCACAGACGTTATTCCGGACTACGATGCGCCACAACCGCTGACCATTAATCATCCAGAGTCGATGACTGATGACGACGCCACCACGGACTAAGCGTCAAAATACTGGGAGTCGAAGCAGGCGTTCCATTTCAAATTCTAATGAAAAAGCGTGTCGGATAATCCGACACGCTTTTATTATTACAGGTATTGATCCAAGATCTTCTTTAATTGATCCTTTGAGTGGTAACCCACAATTGAGTCCACTACGGTGCCATCTTTCTTAACCAGCAACGTTGGGATACTCATGATCCCAAAGGATTGTGGTGTATTCGGGTTAGCGTCAACATCCATCTTGTTGAATGTGACTTGATCGCCCATTTCGTCGGCTAATTGTTCGACGACAGGTGATTGCATCCGACAAGGACCACACCAAGTTGCCCAAAAGTCAGTTAACGTCACGCCCTTGGCCGTATCTGCTTCAAAGGTTTTATCCGTTGTTTCTACTACTGTTGCCATAACCAATTACCTCCCTAGTTCTCAATACAAGCTTTAGTCTACCAGAAATAACCAAAATCACAACTAAATTGCTTACAATTTGTTAGCCTTACTTAAAGTGCACAACCGTTGAACCATCGCCACCGGCATTAGCCGGAGAAAAACCGAAACTTTTAATCCGCTTATTGCGCTTCAAATAGTCCGTGACGCCCTTTCGAAGTGCCCCCGTCCCTTTCCCGTGAATGATGGTAACGGACGGATAACCAGCCAACAAGGCCGAATCAATGTAACGATCAACCTCAGCCATAGCTTCTTCATATCGGTGTCCTCGCAAATCCAACGTTGCGGACATGCCGCTTGATCCACTACGTTTGACACTAGCCCGCGGTTGTTTAGCTGATTTAGCCGGATCTTGAGCCTTTTCCAAGTCATTGGTCGCGATCTTCATCTTCAAGATTCCTAGTTGAACCTCCCAATGCTGGTCGTCCAACTGCTCCATCAAGACACCAACCTGTCCATATGACTTCACTAAGACGCTATCGCCCTTATGAAAGTCAAGCTTAGCCTTTTCTCGCCGCAGTACGCGATTTTTCTTCAGCTTACTATCCTGCTGTAAGGCGTTCAGTGCCCCTTGAGCAGCAATCAATTCATCTTCCTTGACCACGCTCTTACCAGCGGCCAATTGCTTCTTACGGAGATCTGAAATAATCTGATTGGCCCGCTTACGGGACTCATCGACTAATCGGTTAGCCTCGCGCTTAGCATCTGTCATCAACTGATCCTTCTGGTGCTGGTAAGCATCGAATTGTTTTTTCAGTTGGGCATGCAGCTCATCCGCCTCGGCTAATTCTTGACGTAACCGTTCTGCGTCCGCATCTGCATGCCGCTTTTGTTCCGTCAAATCAGAAATCATCGCATTTAGGTCCTGACTGTCCTGATCGGTCAAGCCACGCGCCGCAGCAACGACCTGTTCAGGCATCCCCAACCGAGCGGCAATATCCAAAGCATTGCTTCGTCCTGGAATCCCAATCAGCAAGTGATAAGTGGGTTGTAACGTCTCACCGTCAAACTCCATACTAGCATTAATCGTTTCTGGTCGGTTGTACCCATACGCTTTAAGTTCCGGGTAGTGGGTGGACGCCATGACATAACTCCCCAGTGCCCCCATTTGATCCAAGATGGCAATCGCCAGTGCGGCCCCTTCTTGTGGATCGGTTCCGGCACCCAACTCATCCACAACAATTAGACTGCGTTCATCGGCCTGCCGCAAAATAGCAACAATATTTTCCATATGCCCTGAGAACGTACTCAAACTTTGTTCGATCGATTGTTCATCGCCAATATCGGCAAAAATATCATCGAAAATACCAATGACACTATTTTCATTGGCCGGGATAAAGAGACCCGACTGCCCCATTAATTGAACCAAGGCTAACGTTTTGAGCGTAATCGTTTTCCCACCCGTGTTGGGTCCAGTAACGATGATGGTCTTGTAGTCGCGACCAATGGTAATGTCGTTAGCAACGACTTTCTTGGGGTCAATCAATGGGTGCCGTGCTTGACGCAAATTGACCTGATTGTCCTCTGACAACTTAGGTTCCGTTGCCTTTAATTGATGGGCGTACTTCGCCTTGGCATTAATAAAATCAAAATGCCCGAGAATTTCTGAATTACGCAGAATTTCCGCTTGATAGGGGTCTAACAATGCCGTTAATTCTGCCAGAATTCGCTGTTCTTCATGCCGTTCATCAATTTGGTTTTGCCGCAAACGATTGTTAAGACCCACGACCGCTTGCGGTTCAATAAATAACGTCTGACCACTTGCGCTTTGATCGTGGACAATGCCACCGAACCGTTGTTTATACTCTGCGCGGACCGGAATCACATAACGTTCGTCACGAATCGTGACAATGGTCTCACTGAGATACTTGGCGTCCTTGCCCCGGGTATATTGGTCCATCGTCTGACGAATTGCCACTTCTGTTTGGGCAATGTGTTGTCGAATCTGCCGCAAGGCTGGTGACGCCTCATCGGTGATATGACCGTCACCCTCTAAGGAGGTTCGTAATCGCCGAGTCACGTCGGGTAACGTCACCAACTCTTTGACCACGCGATCTAACCGCCGCAAGGTAACTTCTTTTTCCGTCAAATCGCGGAAAAATTTAACCACCGAGCTAGTCGTCCAGAGCACCCGACTGATTTGCGCCAACTCTAACCCATTCAAAGCCGCTTCCATAGCTAATCGGTGTAAATGTGGCCGAATATCATCCAATTTTGGTAACGGAATGCCATTTTCCAATCGGTAAATATCCGCACCATCGCGGGATTCATCTAACCAAATCTGTAATTGTTTTGCATCTGCTGTGGGGGCTAGTTCGGCCAGCTCATGCTGTCCAGCTGCCGAGACCAGATACCCTCGTAGTGCCTGTTTAATGCGCTCGTATTCCATAATCTTAAGTGTTTTTTGATTCATCGGATTCTCCTCTCCCGAATCAGTCTACTGTTCGTGTTCAGTCAGCCACCAGTTATAGACCTGTTTGGATAAAACTGGGGTCTTCTTAACGATCCATTGCGCCACTGGCGACTGCTGGTAACTGGTTTGAAAACTGGTATTGGGTAATAAGATCAATAGGTTCAATGTCAAAAAAATCACGACATAGCGAATCACTAAATTAATCAGGCCACCCGCTAACGAGTTAACTTGATGAATGACCGGTAACCACGTGACCTTGTTAATCCCATAGGCCACTCGCCGAACGATAAAATAGCCCACGGTTAAAATCGCCGAAAAGGCTAGACCATTAAGAAAAAAACTACTGCTTTGACTAGCAGTCACCGCACTTACCGAACTGTTCAACGAAACCTTACCAATAAATTGCCCAATTCCAGCCGCCAATGGTTTGGCGCCAAAGCGGGCAATGACCCAAACAATCAAATAGCCCACGGTTTTAATCAGTTGCAAAACGAGTCCTCGGCGATAGCCCCGCCGAAAACCCAGGACGAGGATTGCTAAAATTAGTAAGCTTAAGACCAAATTAGTCCTCCGTTTCTGTCGTCTCGTCAGTTGCCGTAGCCGCCGTATTGTCTTGAGCGGCAACCATTTTCAATTGGTCGGAGACAGCATTAAACGCCATCAAAATGGCTGCGTCTTCTTTACTCATATTAGGTGATAATTGTTTTAATTGTGTGAACTGCTCATTCAAAACTTCTGTCACCGCTCGCATATGTTCATCAGTCGCTTGACCAACGATCGTATACGTTTTGCCGGCAATAACCGCTTTAAAGCGATGTGTGTCTTCCGTCATGGTTAAATTCCCCCTGTTTTACACAATGCCTTATTTTACCATTAATCCGTTGGCGGTCGCACCCCTTGCACGCAAAATTGTGATGAACTTAAAATTCGGCATACAAAAAAGGACGGAATGTCTTCCGCCCTTTCATCATCGTGATTAGTCTTTGCTACCAGCGTTAGGATCAATGGTCCCGTCCGCTAAGAAAGTATTCAAGACTGATTCAACCATGTCCCATTCTTCGTCGGACTCGATCAATTGCAAGTCACCACCGGATGGGTTAGCTGGATCATCATCAGCAGGTAGCGCGTAGGCTTGGATATCAACTTCCTCGTCATCGCTCTTACCAGCTGGGTAAATCAAAATATATGACTTACCAAAATCGTCAGATTCAAAGGTAAATAAAACATCGTATAATTCTTCATTACCGTTTTCATCAACTAATGTAATTTGTTCTTGGTCTTCGTTCATGGGAAACCTCACTTTTCTCGGGTTAATTTACCGTGCCGATCTAAATAGTTCTGCAGGATTAACCCGGCTGCTAATTTATCAATCACTTGCTTACGCTTACGGCGTGACGTATCAGCTTGTTCCACTAACATACGCTCCGCCTCAACGGTTGTCAACCGCTCATCTTCAAAATCAACGGGTAAGTTAAACCGAGCCGTCAACATGTCACCATAGCGCTTTGAAGCCTCAGCTCTGGGACCTAATGAGTTATTCATATTCTTAGGAAGACCAACCACAAACCCTTGCACATCATGACTGGCAATTAATTCGCCAACCCGATCAAGGCCAAATTGTTCTTCGTCTTCATTAATCCGAATAATCTCAACACCTTGTGCCGTCCAACCTAGTGCATCACTAACCGCAACACCTACAGTTCGTGACCCAACGTCTAATCCCATTAACTTCATGACTTTTTCACCGATCCATTCTGATTCAAGTATACCCGAACCAACTCTTCGATGATCTCATCGCGCTCATGCTTACGAATCAAGTTCCGTGCATCATTGATACGCGGAATGTACGCAGGATCGCCCGATAGCAGGTAACCGACAATCTGATTAATGGGATTGTACCCTTTTTCCTCTAGCGCTTGGTAAACCGTCACTAACGTATCGTGAACATCCTTTGGTTGATTAGCGCCAAAGTCGAAATACATCGTTTTGTCTAATGAACTCACTATAAAACACCCCCGTACTTCCTCACTTTGATTTAATTTTACTCGATTGCTTGGCAAACTACAATTAAGGTCACTTAATGTAATCTATTCGTAATACTGTAAAATGTTGGCTTACTTTTGTTCAGCCAACCAATCGGCTGCTGCCGTCATCGCATCTGGTAGGCCTGCTGGATTCTTACCACCCGCTTGGGCCAAATTTGGCCGACCGCCACCACCACCATTGATCTTAGGTGAAATGGCCTTAATCAGGTCACCAGCTTTGACTTGCTTTTGCTTATCCGCACTCACTGCCACAATTAGATTGGCTTTGCCATTCACTTCTGCGCCTAAGACCAGCACATCAGACAAGGCTTGGTCGCGCCACGTATCTGCCAAAGCACGCAATTGATCCATTTTGGAAACTTGAACGGTTCCACTGATCAATTGGTAATTACCAGCTGTCGTGACGTGGTCAAAGACGGCCCCAGCTTCTTGGCTGGCTAATTTACCTTCTAAGGTTGCTTGCTGTTGTTCTAAGGCCTTCACTTGGGCTTGTAAGGCTTGGACCTTCTGTTCGATTTCATCGACCTGAGTGACCTTTAAATCGGCTCCTACGGCATTTAAAATCTCATCGTGGTCATGCAAGTAAGCATAGGCCGCTGCAGAAGTTACCGCTTCAATCCGACGAACACCAGCACCCACCCCAGATTCAGAGGTAATCTTGAATAAACCAATTTCATTAGTGTTCTTAACGTGATTTCCACCACAAAATTCAGTGACAAAGTCCCCGGCACTAACCACCCGGACAACCTTTCCATACTTTTCACTAAATAGCGCAATGGCACCCATCTTTTTGGCTGATTCAATGTCTGTTTCAACGGTTGTTACTGGCAATTCTTCAAAAATCTTCTGGTTAACCAGTGCTTCGGCCTTGGCCAAATCAGCTGGATCTACTTGACCGAAGTGGGTAAAGTCGAATCGCAGGTAATCGCCCTCAACCAGCGAGCCCGCCTGTTGGGTGTGTTCCCCAAAGACTTCCCGCAAGGCCTTATCCAGCAAGTGAGTCGCCGTATGGTTTTTTTCAACCTTACTGTGGAAGATCGTATCAACCTTCAACTGATAGGTGGCACCGGTTTCCATCGGCGCAACCACCGTTAAGGTATGCAGATTCTGACCGTTTGGGGCATGTTGAACATCCGCAACGTGGGCCACCACATGACCAGATTCGTCCAAGATGTCCCCTTTATCGGCAACTTGACCACCCATTTCAGCGTAAAATGGCGTCACATCAAACATTGCTTCGGCTGTGCCACTGGTGACGTGGTCAACCAGTTCGTCCCCTGCGACCAAGACCGTTAGCTTACTGGTCGTGGCTAACTGCGTGTAGCCCACATATTCACTTGGCGTCTTAACATTGATCAACAGATCATGTTGTAACCCCATTGCTTTTTGCTTGCCCCGCGCATTACGGGCACGATCTTTTTGCTTTTGCATTTCGGCTTTGAAGCCAGCCTCATCAACGGTAATTCCTTGATCATCAGCGTACTCTTCCGTCAATTCAACTGGGAACCCATACGTATCATAAAGTTTGAAGGCGTCGGCTCCAGCAATTTGATTACCGCCCTGTTGCTTCAAATCGGCAATCAAACTGTTCAACAGATTCAATCCATCCGTCAACGTTTCGCCGAATCGATCTTCTTCTGAACGAACCACCTTAGCGATGTAGTCACTTTGCTCGAGAACTTCTGGGTAATAAGCTTGCATAATTTGACCAACAACCGGTACTAATTGGTCCAGGAAAGCCCCCTCAATGCCGAGCTTTTGTCCGTTCACAATGGCCCGCCGAATTAACCGCCGAATAACGTAGCCACGGCCTTCATTACCAGGCAAGGCCCCATCACCAATGGCAAACGTAATGGCCCGCGCATGATCGGCAATTACCTTAAATGAGATATCATCTTCGGCATTAGCCCCATAGTGCTTTCCGGCGCTTAAGGCCGCTGTTTTTTCAATCAGTGGCATAAACAGGTCGGTTTCAAAATTAGTTTTGGCATTTTGGAAAATCGACACAACCCGTTCCAGGCCCATCCCCGTATCAATGTTTTTCCGTGGGAGCGGTTTGTAAGTGCCATCCGGTTCATGGTTGAACTGGGAGAACACGATGTTCCAAACTTCCAAGTAACGTTCATTTTCGCCACCAGGATAATTTTCAGGATCGTCAGCGGCTAAGTTGTTAAAGGCTTCGCCCCGATCATAGAAGATTTCAGAATCTGGACCTGAAGGCCCCTCACCAATATCCCAGAAGTTATCTTCGACGGCAATGATGTGGTCAGGAGCAACCCCTACCGCTTCCCAAGCATCCTTAGCATCCGTATCCTTGGGGTAAACCGTCATATACAATTTATCAGGGTCCCAACCAAACCAGTCAGGTGAGGTCAGTAATTCCCACGCCCAGGCAATTGCTTCTTTCTTGAAGTAATCACCAACGGAGAAGTTTCCGAGCATTTCAAACAACGTGTGGTGCCGGGCCGTTTTCCCAACATTTTCAATATCGTTAGTCCGAATACTCTTTTGCGAACTGGTCAATCGGGGGTTTTCGGGAACCACTTGACCAGAGAAATACTTCTTCATTGTGGCTACACCAGAGTTAATCCAAAGTAAAGACGGATCATCCTTGGGGACCAATGACGCGCTAGGTTCAATAGTATGCCCTTTGGACTTGAAGAAGTCCAGATACATCTGCCGAATTTGACTGCTTGTTAATTCTTTCATCGCTGCAATAACCTCCCAAAAAATGTCAAAAACACCGTTGCCCGTAAAGACGCCGAAGCGCGGTACCACTTTACTTGCAACGATGTTTTAATCGTTAACCTCTTAAACTCATAACGCTGAGTCGCGTTGTTTGTGAGGGAGCACCAAGGTCATCGTGATTCGTTTTTCGCAGCATCCAAAACGTTTCTGAAAATCACGCTGACGTGGCATATCCTCAGCTCATATATTATTGAAATATATTTAAACAGTTAGTTTATTTGTCTCCACTAGAAAGTATAGAGACCCGATTAGTCCTTGTCAATTGCAGAATGTTATTGATAACGATCGGATTCACGCTTACGCCGTTTCCGTTCACTTCGCGCACTCTGCCGTTGCGCAATCCGCCGTTCCTGATCTTTCTTGCGGTGAATTGCTTGCTTGATCTGATGCTTATACCCTGGCTTGATCTTTTTCTTCTTCTTCTTGACTAAACCAATCAGAGTTGGATCTAGCTTTTCCGTACTCTTAACCCGTTTTTGCCGCCGATTCCGGTCATAGGAATCCACAATTTCACCATTACTGATTCGTTTAGGTTGGAACTTAATCCCCATGGCTTCAATCTCGGCAATCTTGGCTTCTTCATCTGGTGAATACAAGGTAATCGCCGTTCCTGGCATACCTTGCCGCCCCGTCCGGCCAACCCGGTGAACAAAGAAATCCAAATCTTCAGGAATATCATCATTAATGACGTGTGAAACACCTTCAATATCAATACCCCGTGCCGCCAGATCCGTTGCGACAACGAATTGGAATTGAAGATTCTTCACTTCACGCATGACCCGTTTACGTTCACGCGGCTTAATCCCCCCATGAATCATGGCAACCTTTAGCCCTTGCGATTGCAAAAAGTCATGAATCTGTTCAACCCGGGTCTTCGTATTCGCGAAGATTAAAACCAGATAGGGTTCCCCCATCGTAATTAATTGATAAATTAACTGGTTCTTGTTTTGACCCTTGGTTGAAATCAACCAATTATCAATTGTAGAACTAATCACAGTTGCCGTTGGAATTTCTTCAACAACCGGATGATTCATATATTTACGCAAAAACGGATCTAACCGTTGGGGAATTGTGGCTGAAAAGACCATCATTTGCAGGTTTTTCGGCATTCTGCCAGCGATTTTGTCCACTTGATCTAAGAAGCCCAGATCCAACGTCATATCGGCTTCATCGACCACAAACTGACGAGTCGTATGCACGTCCAACGCCTGTGATTGAATCAGGTCTTGCACCCGACCAGGCGTCCCAATCACCAGTTGTGGTTGGTAATGCCGCAGCTTTTCAATTTGTCGTTGTTTATCCGTTCCACCAACGTAGTTTCCAATGCGAATTTCAAAGGGGGCTTCCGCCGCCAATTGTTCCGCCGCCGTACGAATCTGGTAAGCCAGTTCACGGCTTGGCGTGGTAATTACGGCTTGTACTTGGTTCTCAGAAGTCAATTGATTAAAGATGGGTAGTAAGAACGTATGGGTCTTACCACTCCCGGTTTGTGACTGACCAACGACATCGTGGCCAGCACTAATTACTGGGATTAGTTTTTCCTGAACAGCGGTTGGCTGTTGAAACCCAATCTTTTGTAGCGCCGTCATCAGATACGGCTGCAAGTTAAAATTTTTAAAATCTGCGGTCATTCATTTTCTCCTTTAGTGTCCGCCACTAACTGATCCAGTTCGTGGATGACTTGGTCAATTTCGGCCTGGTCTTCAGCCGCCGCACCACTGGCCAGCGCGTGGCCGCCCCCGCCGTGGCGCTTGGCTAATTCATTGATCGAAGGCCCCTTCGATCGTAATCGTACGCGGAAAGTCTTGTCCTTGGACTCTACAAAGATGGCCCAAGCCACGACTGATGTGATCTTACCTGGCAGTGGCACAATGGCTGATGTGGAATCATTAGCTGCCAAACCAAAAGATTCGACAATTTCATCCGTCAACTTGAGGTACGCTGCACCACTGGGCAAAATTTCTAAGTTCTGATAGGCATAAGCCGACAGTCGGGCCATCTCTGGTGAAATTTCATCTTCGGCTTGATTAACCGCCGTCATTGAAAAATCATAAGCTAATAGCTTACCCGCCACTGCAAACGTGTTGGCTGATGTTGCCGGATACATGAAACGTCCGGTATCCCCTACGATACCTGCATAAAGTAGTCGTGCTGCATCATCGGGCATCGTCAAGTCAGCGTGATTCGCTTCAAACCAATCATAGATGATCTCTGAGGTACTGGACGCCTGTGGTAGTACCCACTGCAAATCACCGAATGCATCATCATTAGGATGATGATCAATCTTAATGACTGCGGCCCCTGTTTGCCAGCGTTCATCATCTACTCGTGGTTGGTTCGCCGTATCCACGACGATCACTAAGGCCTGGTGATACGTGTCATCACTAACCTCTTGATCAGCTTGCCCCATCCAGTCAAATCCCGGATAGTGCTTACCCACAGCCACCACCGTTTTTTCAGGAAAACTAGCGCGTAAAATAGCACGCAACGCCAACTGGGCTCCGATACAATCCGGATCAGGACGCTGGTGACGGTGAATAATAATGGTTTGATACTGTTTGATTTTTTCTAAAATGGCTGTTTCAATTGCCATGTGGTTCACCCATTTTCTATCCGATTTTTCGACGAAGACGCGTCGATACCGCGTTTTAGTATACAAGTTTTGCCGACTAATTACAAAGAAAGTCTGCTAATTCAATCGATCCGAGTCAAATAATGGCAACCGCACATTTTCAAACGTCTGCGCGGCCAACCCCGTAATCGTAATGCCAAGTAACCGAACCTGCTCGTTTTCGCCAGCAACACTTTGATATAAATCCAATGCTAAATCGTAATAAGTCTGCGCATCGTTCGCAATAAAATCGGCTTGGGTGTAGCGCTTAGTGAGGGTTTTAAACGCACTGGTTCGTAGCTTTAACACCAAGGTTTTACCGTGCCGCTGTTTTTCTTGAACCGTTGCCGCCACCATTTCGGCCAGTCGTTGTAATTGATTTTCAACTTCACCTAACGTGGTCAGTGGCGGCCCGTATGTCCGTTCCTTGCCAATAGATTTACGTTCACGCTGGTAGGCAACCGGCCGCTCATCAATTCCCCGGACCCGCTGATACAAGACATAGCCAAATTTGCCAAACTCATGAATGAGGGCCAACTCCGACCAGTGATACAGGTCGGCTCCGGTATGAATGCCCAACTCATGCATTTTAGGTACCGTCTTCTTCCCAACTCCCCGAAACCGTTCGATCGGTAACGCCATCAAAAAATCATGAGCGTCTTCCGGCAAAATAACGCTGACACCGACCGGTTTTCGAAAGTCTGAAGCTTCCTTAGCCAAAAACTTGCTATAGGAAATGCCCGTTGAGCAGGTTAAATGGGTCTTTTCAAAAATCTCAACCTGAATCTCGTGAGCGACCTGGACGGCTGAATGTAAATGATGTTTATTCTCAGTCACATCCAAATAGGCTTCGTCAAAAGCCACTGGTTCAATTTTGTCCGTGTATTCGTGGAAAATTTCATGAATTTGGTCAGAAATTTGTCGGTACAACGGAAAGTTGGGCGGTTGAAAAATAGCCTGCGGGGCTAATTTCAATGCCTCGTTGGCATTCATGGCTGAATGTACCCCCAACTGCCGGGCCGCATAATTGGCTGTGGCAACCACGCCGCGTCCACCGGTTTTCCGTGGGTCTTGAGCAATAATTAACGGGTGCTGTTTAAATGCTGGATGGTCACGCTCCTCAATTGACGCATAAAAAGCATCCATATCAACGTGAATAATTTTTCGTTGAGTAAATTGAGCTGGAATCAACGTCACCACCTCCTCGAATAGTTAAATTATACCCGAACGGGCGTTTGCCTTCAACTTAAAACCCGCATGGCTAACTCCTAAAAAGCCGAAAAAAAACGGCCTCCATGAGACCGCACTTTTATGACACTTATTTAGCTGACTCATCGTCAGTCTTTTCAGCTGGTTCATCACTGGCTGCTTCGTCAGTATTTTCAGCTGGCGTGTCTGCACTAGCACTAGTTGTGTCAGCACTGACAGGTGCCGTGACAGCTTGTGGTGCCTGTGACGTTACTTGAGCGATGGCTCGTAAGTCAAAGACCAAGTAGATCCCGTCACAATCCAAGGTAACCGTTTGGTCAGCTTGGTTGATTTCATCGATAACCCCGTGTAACCGGCTAATCGTGATGACATGGTCACCCTTTTTAAGTTGGCTCATCATGTCCTTATGCTTCTTTTGCTGCTTTTGTTGTGGCCGCAACATCAAGAAGTACATCAAGCCTAAGAAAACAACTAGAATAAGTAATGTTGAGTACCCACCACCAGCGGCAGCACCAATTGCAAGATTTCCTAACACATTTGTTCACCCCTTTATACTCTATCTATTGGACAACTTTACCAGAATCCGGGGAATCCGTCCAATTATTTCTAGAAATTCTTCGGATGTTCGGCATTGTAGCCATACGTTTCAAAAACTTCTTCGCGAAGTTCCGTCAAATTATCATCCATAATCGCCTGACGAACACGCTTCATCAATTGATGCAAGAAGTAGAGATTATGATAACTTGCCAGACGTTGGCCAAAGGCTTCATCCGCTTTAAACAAATGACGTAAGTAAGCCCGGGTATAATTCCGACACGTGTAGCAATCACAGTCAGGATCCAATGGTCGAAAATCATGGGCGTAAGCCGCATTCTTCACGACTAATCGACCATGGGTGGTCATGCACGTCCCTTTACGCGCAATTCGGGTTGGCAACACGCAGTCAAACATATCAACGCCACGCATAACCCCGTCAATCAGTGAATCAGCTGTTCCAACTCCCATTAAGTACCGGGGTTTATTGGTTGGCAACAAGGGCGTCGTGAAATCTAAAACCCGGTTCATCTCAGCCTTGGATTCCCCAACTGACAAGCCGCCAATTGAATAACCCGGAAAATCTAAACTGACCAAGTCTTTGGCAGATTGGCGCCGTAAATCCTCAAAACCAGCCCCCTGAACGATACCAAACAAGCCTTGAGTGGCGGGGTTAGCATGCGCCCGAAGTCCCCGTTCAGCCCAACGACTCGTACGTTCTACCGAATGCTTGACGTAGTCGTAACTCTCAAAAAATGGTGGACACTCATCTAAGCTCATCATGATATCTGGGCCCAGCTTATTTTGAATGTCAACGGCCTTTTCTGGTGACAAGAATAGGCGATCCCCGTTAAGTTCATTACGGAAATGCACGCCCTCTTCGGTTAACTTCCGGTGCTTAGCCAGTGAAAAGACTTGAAAGCCACCGGAGTCGGTCAAAATTCCCTTGTCCCAGTTCATAAATTTATGCAACCCACCAGCCTCTTGCACGAGATCTGGACCCGGTTGCAACCACAAGTGATAAGTATTGGCCAAGATCACCTGTGAGCCCATTTCATCCAATTCTTCCGGGCTAATTGCCCCCTTGATGGCTGCTTGGGTCCCCACTGGCATAAACATCGGCGTCTTAAAGGTTCCATGTGGGGTAATCAATTCGCCAAGCCGGGCGCCAGTGTGTTTTTCAGTTTTAATCAAACGATACTTAATCGCGGGTTCCATGAATCATCCTCCAATTGCATTACTTGATAAACATTGCGTCGCCAAAGCTAAAGAACCGGTACTTTTCTTCAATGGCATGGTGATAAGCGTTTAAGATCTGATCACGGCCCGTGAAAGCAGCGACTAACATAACGAGCGTAGATTTAGGCAAATGGAAATTCGTAATGAAGGCATTGACCACTTGCCACTGATAACCCGGTTTAATAAAAATATCCGTCCAGCCAGAATCCGGCTTAATTTCACCCTTAAACTTCGTCCCAATCGTTTCTAGGGTACGAATTGACGTCGTTCCCGTTGCGATAATCCGACCACCATTGGCCCGAACCTCATTCAACGTTGCCGCAGCCGCTTCATCTAGACGATAAAACTCACTGTGCATCTTATGATCTTCAATATTAGCCTCTTCGACTGGTCGGAACGTCCCTAAACCAACGTGTAAAGTGATGTAAACCAGTTTAACCCCTTTAGCAGCTACCTGATCTAATAATTCCTGAGTCCAATGTAGTCCCGCCGTTGGTGCAGCGGCAGACCCATTTTCCTTCGCGTAGACTGTCTGGTAACGGTCCGGATCATCTAACTTCTCTTTGATATATGGTGGCAGTGGGGTTTCACCCAGCTGTTCCAAGATCTCCATAAAAATTCCATCATAGTGAAATTCGATCAGCCGAATCCCGTCTTCACGTTCTTCCGTCACCGTTGCCGTCAATTGGCCATCACCAAAGGTAACCGTTGTTCCGACACGTAAGCGCTTGGCCGGCTTCATTAACGTTTCCCACACGTCACCTTCAACATTGTGCAATAACAGGACTTCCACGTGTCCACCAGTTTCTGGCTTAATGCCGTACAGTCGGGCTGGCATGACCCGTGAATTATTCATCACAACGGCATCCCCGGCGTGTAGTTCATCTAAGATATCGTAGAAGTGCTTATCTTCTAACGTATTAGCTTGATGGTCCAACACCAATAACCGCGACGTATCACGTTGCTTAATGGGGGTCTGGGCAATGAGTTCATGTGGTAAATCGTAATCAAAATCGTCTAGCGTATAAGCCATAATCAGTTCGACTCCTTTAGTTGTTATCTGGCATGGTGCGTCCCAAGTGGTGATAGCCGGTAGCCGTCACAACTCGACCACGTGCCGTTCGTTTTAAATATCCCCGCTGTAAGAGGTAGGGTTCATACATCGCAGCAACTGTTTCGGTTTCCTCACCAATGTTGGCCGCCAAGGTATTCAACCCCACCGGACCACCATTATAATAGTCAATCATCGTCTCTAATAGCTTAATATCGGTGGCATCTAGGCCTGCCGAGTCCACCCGTAACAAATCTAGGGCATGGTCAACAATTGCCAAATCAATCTGGTCGTGGTCTGGGGCCACTTCCGCGAAATCACGAATCCGTTTTAACAACCGGTTGGCAATTCGCGGTGTTCCTCGCGAACGCAAGGCAATCTCATGAGCTCCCTCAGTCGCAATGGCCGTATGAAAGATATCAGCCGACCGCAGTACAATTTCCTGCAAATCAGTTGTTTCATAATAGGCCATATGCTCCACAATACCAAAACGATCACGCAATGGGGCCGACAATAATCCCGCTCGAGTCGTCGCACCAATTAACGTAAAGGGTGGCAGAGGGAAATGCACGGGATGAGCAGTTGGTCCCTGTCCCACCACAATATCAATGTAGAAATCCTCCATTGCTGAATACAACATTTCTTCAACAATCTTAGGCAATCGGTGAATTTCATCGATAAATAAAATATCTCCGGGTTGCAACTCATTCAGTAACGCCACCAAATCACCCGGCTTTTCAATCGCTGGCCCACTAGTGGTGCGAATCTGAACACCCATTTCGTTGGCAATCACCATCGCTAACGTGGTTTTCCCCAGACCCGGTGGTCCATATAGCAGAACGTGATCCAACGATTCTTCGCGTTGTTTAGCCGCTTGAATATACACCGACAATTCATGTTTAATCGGTTCTTGCCCAATGTATTGCGCTAAGACTTGGGGCCGTAACGACTTTTCAACAGAATCTTCATGGTCATCAGCCGTTTCTGGGGATACGACGCGTTCATCATCTACCATTGCTTTTCCCCCTTCCTATTTAGTCAACAACCGCAATCCTTCACTCAAGTAATCATTGGTTGTTTGACCATTGAACTGACGCAATTGCGCGGTGATTTTCTTAACCGCCGTCTCCCGGTATCCCAGTGCCGTCAACGCTGCCAAGGCATCGGCTAACTGCGGATTTTCAGTGGTTGTCGGGGCCACTTCTGGTGTGAACAGGGTATTATCATCAGTAGCCGGTGCTAAATCATCTAACTTATTTTGCAAGTCTAACACGATTTGACCAGCCGTCTTCTTTCCCACCCCAGGGAACTTGGTTAAGAATCCAGTATCGTTGGTTTTAATTGCCATCATCAGTCCCTGATGATCCGGATTAGCCAAAATGGCCAACGCACTTTTAGGGCCAATACCGTTGACATTAATTAATTTTAGAAATAATTGTTTTTCAGCAAAATCACTAAACCCGTATAAGGTTTGTGCCGTATCGCTGACTGCCTGATACACATAAATCGTAACTGCTGTGGCACTCACTTCATAACGATAGGGGTTCGCCGTATTCACTAAATAACCGACGCCATTGACATCTACCACTACATGGTCCGGATAGACCGCTGTAATGAGGCCGTGAAGGTATTCGTACATTCCAGTAACTCTCCTTTAAGAAAACGTATGTTTGCTTCTCAAATTGTACCACATCAGGTTGCAAAACTGGTAATTTTACTGGTTCAGCCTGCAACCCAATCATCTAGCCACTTACACCCATTACCGGAAATCCAACAGGCCTTACGCCTCTTCCCAATCATCCCCACTGTGGTGTGGGTCCTGAATCCGCTTGAATAATTTTTCCAAATCCTGATCCGTGAAATGAACCAAGACTGGTCGGCCATGTGGACAGTTGAAAGGATTCTCAGCTGTTGCCAATTTCTGGAGTAACGCCCGGGCTTGCTGATCGTCAAGGTGATGATTGGCTTTAATTGCCCGTTTACAACTCATCATAATTGCCGTCTTTTCCCGAAAAGCAGCGACCGAGATTTTGCCATCTTTGAGCACCCAATCAATCATTTCTTGAATGGTTGCCGTCTCTTGACCTGCTTTGAACCACGTTGGATGTTCGTGCACAATGAAGCTGTTTGGTCCAAATGAGTCTAAGTGAATGCCCACACTTGCCAATGTTTCCAAGTGATTCGTCAACTCCAAGACATCCGTCGTTGGATAATCTAATACGATTGGCACCAATAATTTCTGTTCATCATCACTGACTTCACCAATTGCCTGACGGTAAAATTCATAATTCACCCGTTCTTGGGCTGCGTGTTGATCAACCAGGTATAGGCCATCATCCGCTTCTGCTAACAAGTAAGTTCCGTGAACCTGTCCCAAATAGCGCAAAGTTGGGAACCGTTGTGCTGGTGTTGCTTGAACGGGTTCAATTGGTGCTGTTGCCTCTACGGCAGGCTGGTCGACAGCAGCAGAGGCCGCAGATTGTCCCAATGGCGCGGCGACCTGTTCTTGTCGATATTTGGCATCAAAGCGCTGAACTGCTGGCGTCGCAAAATCGCGCTTATCATGAACCACTACTGGCTCAACGGGGACTTCCTCCGGCGTTTGTAACGGTGCGGGCTGTCCCACTGACGTTGCGACCGGCGCAGCGTCACTTGGCTGGGCAACACTTTCACTAGGCATCTGTTGGGCACCCCGAACCTGCCGATCGGACATGTCGTACTTGGCCGAGACGTCATTTAACGCCATCGTCAGTTGATCCGTTGTTTTAGTTTCCGGCTGTTTGGTTTGGACCTCATCAAACACATCTGGAATCAGATTTTCTTGGGACAAGCGCTTGAAGACGGTCTCTTGAATGAGCTGGGTTAACTCAGCTTCTTGGCTGATGCGCACTTCTTGCTTGGTTGGATGCACGTTCACATCCACTAAAAGTGGATCCATCTGGATGTCTAAAACCGCCAGTGGGTAGCGACCAACCATTAACTTGGAGCCGTATCCCGCAATCAACGCCTTACTCAATTGAAAGTTGTGGATATAACGCCCATTCAACAAAAGTGAAATATACTGCCGACTTGCACGCGTCAGTTCCGGTAAACTTACATATCCCGATACCCGAAAGTCTGGATTTTGCCCACTAATCGCCACCATTTTGCGGGCACTCTGGACACCATAAATACCGGCAATGACTTGTTGTAAGTCACCACGCCCAGTTGTCCGGGTCAGCTCGCGACCATTATGGACTAATGAAAAAGCAACCGTCGGATAACTCAGTGCTAAGCGATTAACGATATCCGTAATCCGCGCTAATTCCGTTGCTGGTGACTTCAGATACTTTAACCGAGCGGGAACGTTACCAAACAGCTCTTTAACAATCACCGTGGTTCCCTTACGCGCTTCGGCCGCCTTGTGTTCTTGAATAATTCCACCGACATTATGAATCTCAGTTCCGACACCGCCAGTTGACGTAATCAAGGTCACGTCGGCGACAGACGCGATACTGGGCAACGCTTCACCACGAAAGCCCAACGACTTAATCCGAAACAAGTCACGCCGATCCGTAATTTTACTGGTAGCATGCCGCTTAAAAGCCATCTCACTATCTTCATCGGCAACCCCATCACCGTCATCAACAACGACAATGCGCTGCAAGCCGGCTTCTTCTACCGTAATATCAATTTGCGTGCTGTGAGCATCGATGGCATTTTCCACCAATTCTTTAACCACTGAGGCTGGTCGCTCAACCACTTCACCCGCTGCAATCTGGTCAGCTAGAACTGACGCTAATTCATGAATTTTTGGCACTGCCATCCGCTCCTTTCGTCATTATTTAGTCAGCTTTTGTTGCCACTGGTAGACCTGATTCATAATCGCCATGGGGGTCATCCCCATGAGATTCAACTGACTGATCTGCTCCAATACCTTAGCTTGAGCTGGGCTCAACTCTGGGGCATCTGAGAACAACGATAATTGTTGGTCCGTTTCCGGAACTGCTGCCACCTTTTCTTGCAGTTCTGACGCGCTTGCGGCAACGTCCTGCGCTACCACCGAATCACTTACCGGTGCTTGGGCAGGCTCAGCCGGTGCACTGCTTGACTGAGAAGCAGCTGCTACTGGCTGATTAGCCGCACTTTGTTCCAGATCTGTCAAAATAACTTCGGCACGTTGAAGCAGCTTGGTTGGCATTCCTGCTAACTTGGCCACGTGAATACCGTAAGACTTGTCCGCAGGGCCTGGTTGCATCTGGTGTAAGAAAACTAAGTCGCCATCTCGTTCAACGGCACCCACATGAACATTCTTTAATTGCTTGAGTGATTCATCTAAAGCCGTTAACTCGTGATAGTGCGTTGAGAACAACGTCTTGGCGTGAACGCGATTATGAACGTACTCAATGATCGCTTGAGCCAAAGCCATCCCATCATAGGTCGCCGTTCCCCGGCCAATTTCATCAAATAGAATCAAGCTGTTAGCCGTGGCGTGACTCAGTGCCCGATTGGCCTCTTGCATTTCGACCATGAACGTACTCTGCCCCGAGATTAAATCATCGGCCGCACCAATCCGCGTAAAGATCTGATCGAAGATGGGCATTTCAGCTGCTTCAGCTGGGACAAAGCAACCCATTTGCGCCATAATCACCGTCAAGGCTAATTGGCGCATATAGGTACTTTTACCAGACATATTGGGTCCCGTAATCAGCAAAATATTGGTTTGGTCATCCATCGTAACATCATTGGGCACATAAGATTGTCGGCCTAATACTTTTTCAACCACCGGATGCCGACCTTGGGTAATCTTTAGCTGATGACCACTCACTAGCTTAGGCTGAACAAAGTGATAGTCTTCGCTGACGACTGCAAAGCTCTGCAAAACATCCAAACTGGCGATAACTGCGGCTAATTTTTGCAGTCTCGTAATGGCCGCTTTAACCTGTTCGCGAAGTTCCACGAACAACTTATATTCCAAAGCCACCGATTTTTCCTCAGCCTCTAAAATCAACCGTTCTTTTTCCTTTAATTCTGGTGTCGAGAACCGTTCTGCATTGGTCAAAGTCTGTTTTCGCTCATAACGGTCGGCTGGTAATTTACTCAAATTGACCTTAGTCACTTCGATGTAGTAGCCAAAGACATGGTTGTAGCCAATTTTTAAATTATTAATCCCAGTAACTTCACGTTCATGGGCTTCCAATTCGGCTAACCAGGTCTTCCCATTACGCATAGCGTCACGATACTCGTCAAGTTGCGCATTAAACCCGTCACGAATAACGCCACCATCGGCAACGGATAAGGGCGGTTCTGGCACAATCGCAGCACGAATAGCATCAGCCACGTCACTGACTGGATCTAAGCCTGCCAAAGTGGTATCAAAGACTGGCTCGTCAAGTTCTTCAATGGTATGTTGAATCTGGGGGACTTGTTCGAGGGACGTTTGAAGCTGGATCAAATCACGCCCATTAACGCTCCCAAAAGCCACTCGACCAGCCAATCGCTCAAGATCATAGACTTTGACTAACTCTTCTTGCAAGCTATTTCGTTCAAAGTAATGATCCAGCAGCGCGGCCACGCGTGCTTGCCGGTTTTCAATCTGTTGACGATCAATTAATGGGCGATCTAACCACTGCTTTAACAGCCGCCCACCCATGGCTGTCTTAGTTTCATCCAGCAACCACAGTAGCGTTCCTGACTTTTTTTTGGTCCGCAAGTTTTGCGTCAGTTCCAGATTCGTTTGCGAAGCGTGATCCATCTTCAAAAAGGCCGTTGGTTGATAAACAACTGCCCGTTGCAAATGCGCTAAACTTCGCTTTTGTGTCACCGTCACATAGGTCACTAAGACACCCACAACTTGCCGTAATAAATCCGTGGTTAAGTCCTGCTCGACGTAGCTAATCTCTGAGCTAGTTTGGATGGCATCTTGCGTCGAAATCATCATGCCTAACTGCTTCATGCGTTGGCGTAGTCCCTCGGCAACCGTGGTATCAACCACGACTTCTTTGGTTTGTAGACTCATCAGCTCGTTCAACACAGCATCCTCGCCAGTGATCGCAGCAGCTTTCAGCTCACCGGTTGACAAGTCGGTGTAGGCCAGACCATACTCGCCTGAATCAGCCAACGTCAAGGCCGTCAGATAATTATTACGCTTGGCACCAGCTGCGCCAGTATCCGTTTGTGTCCCCGGCGTAACCAATTGGATTACTTCGCGCTTAACCATCCCTTTGGCAAGCTTGGGATCTTCCATTTGTTCACAAATGGCAACCTTATAGCCCTGATCTACCAAAATATCAATGTAGCTCTGGACGGCCTTATGGGGCACGCCACACATTGGGATGGGATTCTTAGCGCTGTGACTCCGGGTCGTTAGCGTCAACTCCAATAATTGTGACCCCTTGACTGCATCCTCATTAAACATCTCATAGAAGTCACCGAGACGATAGAATAAAAAGGCATCGGGGTATTGATCCTTAATCTTCTGATACTGCTCCATCATAGGGGTTGTGCTTGTTTTAGTCATGAAAAATGGTTCATCCTTCCATCATCGATTAACTTTGGTAGGGGTGCTGCGGGCTAATCAGGATTGGCCGAATTGCCGTTGCATGCCCTGTTTTATCATTCAAATCAATTACGGCGCCGGAAAGTAATCCCGGACCAGCCGCCTGTACCGTGTAACGCGTTGGTCGTTGATTCTCAAAGCGCTCAATCACACTGTCTGCTTGCATGCCTAAGATACTATCAGCAGGACCGGTCATACCGGCTTCCGTCATAAAGGCCGTCCCGCCAGCTAAGACTTGCGCATCACTAGTTTGAACGTGTGTGTGCGTACCAACAACCGCGGAAACCTGGCCATCATAGCGCATAGCAAAGGCCCGTTTCTCACTCGTCGTCTCGGCATGAAAATCAACAAACACAAAGTCTGTTTCTAACTTAGGAAACAAATCATGCATCTTAGCAAAGGGATCGTCTAAAGGATTCATAAAGACTCGGCCTTGCAGATTAACAACGGCCAATGTCTGCTGATTAACTTTTACTTTAGTCCACCCTTGTCCGGGGGTGACGCCGGGAAAATTGGCTGGCCGAACTAGGCGCTTGGCATCACCAATGAAGTCATACAATTCAGCGTTATCCCACGTATGATTGCCCATCGTCACTACATCGGCGCCATCCTTGAGAAGCTGCTTATAAATGGTTTGACTAATCCCGCGGCCAACCGGGGTTGAATTTTCCCCATTCACAATCGTCACCTGTGGTTTTAGGTCCCGCTTGAGCTGTGGCAGGTACTCATGAATCATCGCCATTCCTAAGTTCCCAACAACATCGCCGACAAACAAAATTCGCATTTTCGTTCCCCTATCTAGCCTTCGTGGCCACTGACCCATGAGCCAGTTCTATTAAATACCCTCTATTTTACCATGCTTTGCGTCTCAACAGACGTAAAAAAGCTAGAACCAACTGGCCTAGCTTCTCTGACTTATTTTGCATATTCAACTGATCGTACTTCCCGAATAACAGAAACCTTGACGTAACCTGGATAATCCAAGTCACCCTCAATCTGCTGTTTAATGTCTCGTGCCAAGACCACAGCATCCGTATCCGAAATCCGATCGGGCCGTACAATGACTCGAACCTCTCGTCCCGCTTGAATGGCAAAACTATGATCCACGCCGTCAAATTCATTGGCGATAGTCTCCAGTTTATCCAAACGGTGAATATAGCTTTCTAAGGAATCCGAGCGTGCACCTGGACGCGTCGCTGAAATGATATCAGCGGTGCTAACCAGTTCCGCAATCACAGACTGCGAGGCCGTTTCTTCTGCTTGAGCGGCGATTGCATTAACGACAACGGAACTTTCACGATACTTCTTTGTCAGTTCCATTCCCGTGGTAATGTAAGAATTATCGTCTTCATGCTCGGCAGCACGACCAATATCGTGTAATAATCCTGCACGTTTTGCTAACGTAACATCCTCACCTAATTCAGCTGCCAACACCCCAGTGATTTTAGCAACTTCGATTGAATGGGCCAACGCGTTTTGCCCATGAGAAATCCGGAAGTTCAAGCGACCAACGAGCTTGACCAACTCGGGATGCATGGAATGAATGCCCAGGTCAAAGGTTGCTTGCTCGCCAAGCTCCCGGACGTGTTCGTCCAGTTCTTTTTTGGCCTTTGCCACCATTTCTTCAATCCGGGCTGGATGAATCCGCCCGTCTTGAATCAATTTTTCCAACGCAATCTTGGCCACTTCCCGCCGTAATGGATCAAATCCACTCAACACCACTGCTTCCGGCGTATCATCAATAATTAAATCAATACCCGTTAGCGTTTCGAGTGTTCGAATGTTTCGCCCTTCACGACCGATGATCCGGCCTTTCATGTCATCATTTGGTAACGTCACCACAGTAATCGTAGTTTCAGTTACCATATCAGCAGCACTTCGCTGAATAGCTGATACAATCAGATCCTTAGCGTTGGCCTGAGCCGTCTTACGCGCGGTCTCTTCACTTTCTTTAATCATCTTTGCTCGTTCGCTGGCCAAAGCTGTTTTGGCTTCGGAAATAATCAGCTCACGCGCATCATCCTGGGATAAGGCGGCAACGGCTTCCACCGCTGCCTGGCGTTTTTCAATCAGTGAGTCTGCTTGCTGTTGCTTCTTAACTAAATTCTGCTCTTCAGCACTGAGTTTCTTGTCCCGTCGATTTAGCGAGTTTTCGCGTTTTTCCAGAGAGTTATCTTTCCGGTCCAACGTTTCTTCCCGTTGAATCAAGCGATCTTCTTGCTTCTGAACTTCGGCACGACGTTCTTTCAGCTCGGTTTCGACCTCTGCGCGGTACTTGTGACTGTCTTCCTTGGCCTCTAACAGAGCTTCCTTGGTCGCAGTCTCAGCCTGCTTCTTAGCTTCAGCTAAGACACCAGCAGCGGTGTACTTAGCTGCATCTAGTTTCCGCTCGTGAACGGACTTACGTAAATAATACCCGCCCACAACACCAACAACGATAGCGATGATTGCGAGGATTACAATTGGAACACTCATGATTCCACCTCCGCATCATCAAAAATGACTAATAGTTAAATCAGACGTTTTAAGATGTTCATTTGCTAATTTGACACAACCTTAATTTTAATGGTTGCCCTCAATGCTGTCAACTAAACTCGCCGGAATCCACCAGTATCCACACAAATAATTCATTAATCACGGGTTTGCCGGTTAAGGCGGTTAACCTTAGGTCGGTTAACTTCTAAGAATTAAGAATTTTCTCGAACTAAAGTGATCTTTACTAACCCGACTATTAAGGGGTTATTTCCATTACGTTCAAAGTTGCAGCAACTATGATTCTTAATAAGAAAGGAGTGCTGCCACATGAAGAAGATTATCTTGGCCTTTTCAGTTATGCTGCTTGATTGTCTCTGGATCGTTACTTCGCCACACTTCGGTATGAACCAAATTATCGGTCTGATTATTCTCTTAGGTGTTACCGGCTATCTGCTGATCAAATTACAACGTCAAAAATAAGCTAGCGTACCACTTCTTTAAATTTAAAAGATTGTAAAAAACCTCTAAGATCGATTAGTCGGTCTTAGAGGTTCTGGTCATGATTATTTAGTTGATTTGTCTGGTGCTAACTCAATCTGACCGGGAGTAACATCGGCCGGTTTATCTTTAGCCTTTGTCTTCCCTTTATCCTTGTCTTTAGGCGCATCAGTCTTCGTCTCAGTTGCTTTAGTCGCTGCGGCTTCTTCATCGCCAACACCGTAAGCAGCCCGGACACGTTGATTAACTTCGGCCATCATATCTGGATGATCTGCCAAGTACTGTTTAGCATTCTCTCGACCCTGACCAATTCGGTCTTCACCATAAGAATACCAAGAACCGCTTTTATCAACGATATCTTTCTCAACCGCCATGTCGAGCAATTCACCGGTTTGTGAGATTCCTTGCCCGTACATGATATCAACTTCGGCCCGTTTAAATGGCGGCGCAACCTTGTTCTTAACGACCTTGATTCGCGTCCGGTTACCGATAACATCCGTGCCATCTTTAATCTGTTCGGCCCGTCGTACCTCTAACCGCACTGTCGCATAGAATTTCAGTGCCCGGCCACCTGGTGTGGTCTCTGGATTACCAAACATCACACCAACTTTTTCCCGAATCTGATTGATAAATAACGCGATTGTCTTCGTTTTATTGATGGTCCCAGATAGCTTCCGTAAGGCTTGTGACATCAAGCGGGCTTGCAGACCCACGTGAGCGTCACCCATTTCGCCTTCAATTTCAGCACGTGGCACTAAGGCTGCCACGGAATCAACCACGACAATGTCAATCGCACCACTGGAAATCAAGGCATCAGCGATTTGCAAGCCTTGTTCCCCAGTATCTGGCTGTGACAGCAATAAATCATCAATGTTAACCCCTAATGCCGTTGCATAGGCTGGATCCAACGCATTTTCAGCATCAATATAGGCGGCTGTGCCACCACGTTTTTGGACCTCGGCAACTGCGTGCAGAGCAACGGTCGTCTTCCCAGAAGATTCTGGACCATAAATTTCTACAATCCGTCCGCGAGGGTAACCGCCGACACCCAAGGCAACGTCAAGTGCTAACGAGCCTGATGGTACGGTCTCAACTTCGAGGTTACTATTGTCCCCTAATCGCATAATCGAGCCTTTACCAAAGTCTTTTTCAATCTTCTTCAGCGCTTTATCCAGCGCCGCTTGTCGTTCGTCAGCCATTGAGAACCTCCTTAATGGATCAATATTCAAGTAATACTATACGGGTTTACTAACTAAAAAGCAAGCAAAAACAGAACAAAAGTTCCCCTTTTTTTATTTTACTTTTTGCAATGTTCGTCGCAACCAGTCCAACCCGGTCAAGACACTCCGTTCCCGAATTGCCGATCGCGTACCCGTCAAATGTAACAGTTTTGCCTGTGGTTGTTGTCCCCGTTGCGCTAAACCTAACCAGACTGTTCCAGCCGGCTGGCCTTCCAAGGCGTCCGGACCAGCAACTCCTGTGAAGCTCAACGAAAAATCAGTATCCAGCCGTTCTCGGGCACGTGATGCCATTTCCTTAGCTGTCGCCGCACTAACCACACCATCCTGATCAATCGTGGCCTGCGAGACTCCCAATAAGTCATGCTTGGCACTAGCCGCATAGGTGACAAAACCACCAGGGAAAACCGCCGAAACACCGGGAACACTTCCCAAGGTACTTTGAAATTGACCGGCCGTTAAGCTCTCAGCAGCCGTAATGGTCAATTGACGGTCAATGAGTGTCTGAACCACCACTGCCGCCAATGAATTATCATCACCATAACCATAAAGATAATCCCCTACGCGGGCCTTAATCGTCGCCGTTAAGTCATCTAAGAGGCGTTTCCCTTGCATCTCATCCGGGGCCTGTGCGGTTAAACGTAACGTTACTTCATTAACTTTAGCATAAGGAGCGATGGTCGGATTAGTCTGCTGGTCAATCAGATCACTCAGTTGAGTGACCAATTGACTTTCGCCGATGCCAAAGAACCGAAGTACCCGTGAAGACAAGTACTCACTTCGTGGATATGTTTGCTTCAGCAGGGGTAAGGCTTGCTCACGAAACATGGGTTCAGTCTCACTTGGTGGTCCCGGTAATAGCATAATGTCCGCACCATCAGGATCTTGATAAAAAGCTCCTACAGCTAACCCAGTCCGATTTGCTAAGGGTTGACTGCCTGCTGGATATAAAGCTTGTAGGCGATTATTAGGCGTCATCTCACGGCCATTGATAGCAAATCGTCGACGAATCTTAGCCATTGCCAACGCATCTTCAACCAACTTTACGCCTAACAAGTGAGCGACCGTTTGTTTTGTCAAATCATCTTTGGTCGGTCCCAATCCCCCACTAATAATCACTAAATCGCTCCGCGAACGGGCTTGTTCAACAACAGCCGTTAACCGGGTTGCGTTATCACCTACTAGAGAATGGTAATACACCTCAATCCCAGCTTCCGCCAGTTCGCGCGCAATGAAGGCAGAGTTCGTATCCACAATTTGCCCGAGTAAAATCTCTGTACCAACCGCAATAATTTCTGCTTGCACTTGAATCCCTCCCGATGATGCCTTAGTTACTTCCGCAAAAAGTTCCCGTTAGTTTTTATTCCGCTGAAGATTTCGCAAAAACTTGTCGGTTTTGAACAAAGTAATCAATTCCCGAGTAAATCGTGAAGAATAAGCAAATGTAGAAGAATGTCAACGCCATTGGGAAGTGTAGCGTACTAAAGCCGATGTTATTCAATAATAGCAAAATAATTCCGACCATTTGAGTCGTGGTTTTTATCTTACCTGGCCAAGCTGCTGCTAAGACTTGACCACCCGTTTCAACCACGATTAACCGTAAACCAGTGACGGCTAGTTCGCGACAGACGATAATGGCCACTCCCCACGCTGGTACAGCGTTCATCGAGACTAACAAAATAAAAGCCGTCATGACAATCATCTTATCTGCCAGCGGATCTGCAAATTTGCCGAAATTCGTTACCAGATGCTGCCGCCGTGCAATCTGCCCATCTAAGAAATCAGTAATCGAAGCCGCCGCAAAAACAACGGCGCCCCAAATTTGCGCAACCGGAATCGCCGTTCCTAGCCACGTAACCGTTCCCCAATTCAAAGGCAAGACCAGTAATAAAATAAAGATGGGAATCAAAATAATTCGAACAATAGTTAGACGATTGGGTAAATTCACAACAATTCCTCCTTATAAATAAAAAAGCGTACCGGTCGCAACGGACCGACCCGCTTTCTGGTTACTTCAGTTCCAACGTCACAGTTTGTACTTGAGAAGACGTGGTTGTACTTGAACTAGATGCACTACTGGTACTAGTTGATGAGTTGAAGTTAAAGCTCTTACCATCAATCTTTACCTTAGTTGCCGGTGCATTACCAAACTTAAAGGTCACACTCGTGGCTGAGCTTGGAATCGTTAACGAATGCGAGATTGACGTCGACAAAGTCCCTTGCCAAGTGGTTGCCCCACTAATTGTTACTGACATCCAAGCGCTACTCGTGGCTGACAAACTAACCTTTGGCTTGTTTGACGCATTCTTTAGTTCCCAAGTTGAGCCAGACGTCGTTGAACTCAGCTTCTTAAAGGTTGCTGTTTTAGCCGCCTTCTTTTTCGAAGAGCTCTTTGAAGAAGATGACTGACTGCTACTGCTACTCGTCTTGGTACTGCTACCTGAAACGCTAACCGAGCTACTATCAACATTATCCTTGGTGCCTGAGTGACCATTATGCGCAGCTGCCACCCAGATTCCGACTAAAACCACTAACACCACAATGACAATGCCAATTACGGGAATTGTTCGGCGTAACTGAACATAACGATCATCAACTTTACGCTGTTGTGACCGGGTTTCTGGATTACTTTCATTGACCTTATCAACGTATTCTTGCGTCTGTGTACTAGGAAGCGTGCTGTCAAATTGTTTCAGCAGCTCAGCACCATCCAAGTCAACCATATCAGCATACTGCTTGATAAAGGCCCGAACATAAAAATCGCCGGGCAACTCATCAAAGTTCTGATCTTCAATCGCAATCAAATAACGCTTTTGAATCTTAGTTGCTTGTTGCAAATCATCTAAGGTAAACCCCTTAGCAATTCGCGCATCCCGCAGCGTCTTTCCCAAAGTTACTTTGCTGTTATCACTCATGATTTAATTCTCCACCTGTTCAAAATTTCTCTATATGCAGTATAGCATAGGCACCGCCTCAATTTCAGCGACAGCACCTAGAATTCAGGATTTAACGGTTTCTTAACCTCCGTTTACGGCAGAATCGTGTAGACCGTCCGCTGACTAGCCGCTAAAAATGCCGCTAAGGCCTGTTGCACATCTGCAAAGGTCAACTGCTCCAAAATCGTCAGTTCATCAAAAATAGTTGTACCACCAAACAAGGGGCCATCATACTGATTGGCAATTGCCTCAACCGAATTAATTGCCCCAATCAAACGGCCAATCGCCTCTCGTTTGACGAGATCAAATTGTGCCTGAGCCGCAACCAGTTGCGCTGCTGCATCATCTAGAATTGCCGTTAATTCACTTACAAAGGTCTCCGGATGCTCCGTATCCCCCGCTAGTTGAGCAAAATGTGCGCCCCGCTGGACCTGGAAGTCATAGCCAAAACTATCATCAATAATATTAGCATCATATAAGCGTAGATAGTGATCACCCGTGTCGTTGAATAACAGATCCAATGCTAATGACACAGCGGCACTGTAACGCAATCCAGCACGACCAGCAGGAACCTCATCGTACCCCCGCAGGCCAATGCTAACCTTTGGCCGCGTAACCGTTAGATGCCGTGTCGTTTGAAGGACAATTTCAGCTGCGGGGGTTTGCGGTGATGCTACACGCTGAATGGGCTCATTAGGTCCAAACGTTTTGCGTGCTTGATTAGCCGTAATCCAGGTTAGCACAGTTTCTGGCTCCAATTGACCAACGATTACCAAGCTCATATTGCTCGGATGATAAAATGTCTGATAGGCCGCATACAAATCATCCGCCGTGATTTGAGCAATTGACTCAACGGTTCCCGCAATATCAATGTGCAGCGGCTCGCGTGGATATAACTGGCCGATCATGCCAAAGTAGCTTTGCCACCCTGGATCATCATCATACATTTGAATTTCTTGACCGATAATCCCTTTTTCCTTGTTTACAGTTGCCGCAGTGAAATACGGTTCTTGGACAAAATCTAGCAAAATATCTAAGTTTTCTCGCACGTGATTCGTGGTTGAAAACAAATAGCTAGTTTGCGTAAAACTCGTAAAGGCATTCGCGCTTGCGCCATATTGTCCAAATAAATCAAACGCATCGTGATCCTCTTTTTCAAATAATTTATGTTCCAGAAAATGGGCAATGCCATCAGGGAACCGGACCGCCTGCTGCTGACCACGCGGCACAAATTCATTATCAATGGCACCATAATTTGTTGTCATAACCGCAAAAGTCTTATGAAAATCGGCCTTAGGAATCAAGATAACTTTGAGACCATTTTCGAGCGTGGTTTGATACACCGTCTCGCCTAGACGACTATACGCGTGTTTCGTTAGCATCACCGGTCTCCTTTCCATGTAAACAATAAGTTGCCTGTAGACTAACTTGCTGCGCTACACGTTGCACGTCAGCCACGGTCACTTGCGCCAATTTTTCCTGCCAATGCGTTAAAGGCTCTTGCAAGTGCGTTAAACCACTGTTTAAGGCCCCCGTCAATTGCCGTTGCGGACTATCTAAACTGGCAAGTCGGGCATTCAATAAGCTTGCTTTAACTTCGGCCAAAAGTTCGGTCGACAATTTACCAGCTTGAAGGGCTTGCAACTGCTCCGTCACAATCGCAATCACCCGCTCTTGATTCTGTGCCTGAATCCCGGTCTGCACCGTCAATGCACCAGTAAATGGATTGTAATCACTGCTAGCATAATAGGCTAGACTGGCTTTTTCTCGAACATTGGTAAACAGCAACGACAGCGGTGTGCCACCGAAAGCCGCATTAAAGACAACTGCCGGTAAGAAGTCAGCGTCTGACCGATAGATCGGTAACTGGTAAGCCAGATTTAACTTAGCTTGCACAACCGGTGCCTCGTCGTCTCCCGCCTGAACCTGTGACCGGGCCGTCCAACGATAGTAGGGCTCAGTCGTTGGTTCAAGTCGCTCCGCCAATGGCCAAGCCGCTAATGCCGTTGTCACACGTTCTTCACTTACATCGCCAATGACCGCCACGTGAACGGCATCGTGCGCCAATATCTCGTGATAAGTCGCCAAAATATCATTCGCAGTCAACTCACCTAACGTTGTCACATCCCCCAAAGCACTCATTGCTTGCGCTGGTTGCCCCGTAAACAAGAGTTCCTGCAGCCGTCGATTGGCCAGATACTGTTTATCATCGTCTAACGACTTGATAGCGGTCAACAAGTTTTGGCGTTGTTGCGTAAACGTTGTAGGATCAAAGTTACCGTTGGGTAATAACGGCGCGAATAAAACGGCCTGTAGTAGCGCCATGCCACGTTCAAATAAGGGCATCGTATCCTGATATTGTGCTAAATACTGTTCATCAACGACAGAACACGTCAAGCGAATCACGTGCTTAGTCCCCAACTTCACCACACTGATCCCAAAACTGGCACCGTATAATCGTGAGAGCTGACGCGCTAATGCTGTTTGGGTTGGATACTCGGCCGTACTGGTTTCCAACACTTGGGCCAGCAACGCCCGAGCCGTAATGGCCGTCGCCTGTAAGGGTGCGACAAAGTCCACTTTAATGCCAATGGTTTTAAATTTTTTCGTGGGTAACAAATCCAGTGTTACCCCATCTCGTATGCGAACGTGCACGCGTCATGGCCTCCTCTAGTAAAATACTAATCGGTGTTTAATTTTAAGGGAACCACGACATAAATACAAGCAACCGACCACAGAAAAACACAATGATTTCCCAACAAGCTGGGCATCATTGTGTTTATTGATCTATTTTAATAGTGGCGTGTCAACGTTGCTACCAAACCATTTTTCATTAATTTTCTTTAACGTCCCGTTAGCCGCCAACTGCTTTAACCCCGCGTTAATCTTGTGTCGCATTGTCACATCACCTTTACGCATCCCCACCCCAAACTTTTCCTTGGGTAGTGCGCCGGTTGTGACACGATAATTTTCAGGGTGAGCCTGGTGCTTAATATAATAGTTGGCGTACGTACTATCTATCAACAACCCCTGAATCCGACCAACATTCAAATCAATGAAGGCATTCGTAAAGGAATCATAAGTAACCGCCTCGTGATTTTTAATCCGATTCTTCAGTAACTTCGGATACGTGTCAATATCATTGGCCCCCGACGACCCGGTCTGAGCCCCTAAGACTTTACCTTGCATATCGGCAAAGGATTTAATCTTATTTTTCTTCAGTGTCACTAAGACCTGATCGTTATACAAATACGTGTCAGAGAACGCCGCTTGTTTCTGGCGTTGCGGTGTGATTGAAAAACCATTCCAAATCAAATCAATCGTCCCATTATGGAGCTCCGTCACATTCATGTTCCAATCAATCGTTTGAAAATCAACCTTGATGCCATACAGTTTAAAGACAGCCCGGGCCAAATCAATATCATACCCGACTAACTTACCACTCTTCTGCCGAAACCCCATCGGTACAAAACTATCATCTAATCCAACAACTACTTTCTTTTGCTGCTTAACTTTAGACCAAGTATCCGCCGTATTAGCTCGCTGGGTCACGGTTCGACAGCCCGCCAAAAGTCCACTTAATCCCATACAAACGGCTAAGAATGCCCAAATTCGTAATCCTTTTTTCATTTAAGCACCCTCCTAACTCTTGGCTTCAACCCGTAACATCTGATCCGCAATTGCTTCGGCAAATGGGATATCATGGGTCACGACGATCTGGGTAATTCCCTCATCTCGCAGTTGGACAATAATCTGTTGCACTTCGCGGCGAAGATCTGGGTCTAACGCCGACGTTGGTTCATCATAGCATAACAATTTAGGTCGCATCGCCAAGGCCCGTACAATGGCAACCCGTTGCTTCTGCCCACCGGACAATTCATATGGGTACAAATCAGCCTGATCAGCTAAATTCAATTGTGCCAATAAAGTTTGAGCCGTTTCATTGGCTTCAGCCGCTGACTGTTTGAGCACCATAGTGGGAGCCAACGTCACATTTTGTCGGACTGTCAAATTAGGGAAAAGTTGATAATCCTGAAAAACAACCCCGATTACTGCGTCATTGTCCCGATTGGTTGCTGGATCAAAAGGCTGTCCATCCAACAAGAACTGGCCACGATCAACCGTTTCAAGTCCGCTGATACACCGTAGTAGCGTTGTTTTACCAGCGCCTGAGGGCCCGACAATGGTTAAGATTTTACCATCGGTTACGGTCAAGTTCAGATTATCCAGAATGGTCTTACCACCAAATTTTTTTGTAATTCCTTTAAGCTCTAACATACTGTGACCATCCTTTCATTAACGCCAGTAACTATAGTGTTTTTCCAACCGTTTCAAAACAATCGTGCAAACCGCCGTGAGTAGCAAGTAAATCACCCCAACCAGAACCAACGGTACTAAGGTCACATCACGCGACATGGCAACATTACCTGCTCGTAATAAATCACCCAAGCCAATAACATAAACCAGTGAAGAATCCTTGATTAAGTTAATAACCTCATTCCCAATTGATGGCAAAACAATTTTGACCACTTGAGGGATCACAATTCGCCGTAACGTTTGCCACCGCGTCAGTCGTAATACTCGAGCACTCTCGTACTGTCCCACTGGAATAGCCTGTAACCCACCCCGGAAGATCTCGGCAAAGTACGCCGTATAGTTCAAGATGAAAGCAAATAATGCCGCATCATAACGCTGGAAAACAACCCCAATGATCGGTAACCCGTAAAAAACAAAAATTAATTGCAATAACAGGGGTGTTCCTCGCATTAACCACACATAGATATTAATTAACCAAGTCAAGGGTTTAAACCGCGTAGTCATTCCCAATCCGACTAAAATTCCTAATGGAATCGCCACAATAATCGTCCAAAAGAAAATGGATAACGTCATGCCCGTTCCAGAAACCAATGATGGTAAAATCTCATTTACGTAGTGCATCTAATTCTCCTCCTTCTAACAACTAAAAAACGCCCTCTTGAGATTGAAATCTCAAGAGGGCGTTTGAACGCGGTACCACCTCATGCTTTCGACGAACTCACGTCACGCCGACTCACGGAGTTCCCCGTTCCTCACTGTCATTTCATCGGCGAAATAAAAAAGTCCTCTTAGGTCCAAAGACCTAAGAGGACGATCACATCGTGGTTCCACCTCTGTTTGTTGACACATCACTGCGTCAACCTCAGCGAGTTGCAAGCAACTCCAGCGATAACGGGCTAACCCGGACCATTCTACTTCATTCAAACGGCCAACTCACAGATGTGTTTCGCCAAATTAAGACCGCTTCTTCCCATCAACCGAAGCTTTCTGATGACCCTTAATCCAACTACTCTTCTGTTCACTGTCTTTTTTCTTTCGTTGACAGTATCCTACGATTTTTATTGGAAACTGTCAAGTGCTTTTTTTAGCCGCGGTGAAACCAACTGCTAACCCGATGCCAAAAACCGGTATCTTCTTGCTCTTCAATCTTCATTAAAGGCACCGTCTCGCCTTCCAAGCGACGGGCAACATTCCGATACCCTTGACCAGCCGGATTTTCAGTTTCCATCACAACCGGTTCCCCTTGGTTAGAAGTCGTGATGACAGCATCGTCATCAAAAATAATTCCCAGGAGTTCAATGCCCAAATGGTGCGTAATTTCATCAATATCCATCATTGACCCATCTTGCATCATATTGCGGCGAATACGGTTAATCAACAACCGTGGTGCTTCTGTCAGGGGATGTTGTTCCAGTAATCCCACAACTCGATCGGCATCGCGAACAGCTGAAATTTCCGGCGTCGTTACGACAATTGCGGCATCAGCACCAGCAACTGCGTTCATGAAGCCCTGTTCGATTCCCGCTGGACAGTCAATCAAAACATAGTCATATTCTGGCTTTAATTCATCCACAATTTCTTTGACCTGTTCAGGTTCCAAAGCTGTCTTATCAGTATTTTGAGCAGCTGGCAACAAATAAAGCTTATCATCAAACCGCTTATCCTTAACCAACGCCTGCGGTAATTTAGCCCGGCCTTCCGCCACATCCACAATATCATAAATGATTCGGTTATCCAGCCCTAAAACCACGTCCAAATTCCGTAAACCGATGTCTAGGTCCATTAAGCACACCCGTTTACCCATTAAGGCTAAAGCCGTGCCAATGTTGGCGCTTGTCGTTGTTTTACCAACGCCACCCTTACCGGAGGTGATCACAATTGCTTTTCCCATTATTAAATTCCTCCAATCTGGTTGTACAACTTCGGATTGATTTTCTTCAAGTTCGCTAATTTACCGAACGTCAACACGTGTAAGTCATTGACGTGAGCAATTGTTTGTTGTGAATCGCTCAATTGTCCTGGTTCAACAATCTCAAACTGCTCGGCAATTCGAACCTGTTGGGCATTTTGTAAGTTTCCCATAATCAATTTTGATTCATCATCGGGATACCCCGCTTGCAAAATTCCGGCGACATCCCCCATTGAGAAGATATTCCCCGTTGTCCGCAGTTTACCACCTTCATGAATCGTGCCTAAGAACAGAACGTCACCAGTCATGGCAACCTCCTGCCCATTACGAATCACTTTACTCAGGAGATGAACATTTTCACGCTCACGTAGCTGAACCGCATCAGCGATCGTCATAACATTTGCGGCAATTTTATGAATTTCAAATCGCGGATATTGGGCGATCAATTGCTCAATTCGAGCCTTCTCATCCGCCGTCAAAATTCGATCTTCTGTCAAAACATCCAACGAGACTTTCGACGCTGCTAACGCCTGCGGATCTACCTTGAGATTTTCTAGTAATGCTTTTAAATCGACCAAGATCTGGTCCAGACTCGCTGATTGCTTTAAGACCAAGTCATAGCCGTTTTGCGTTCCGCGTAATACGGCAGCCTGCATAGTGTTCGTTCCCTTCACCTATTTTAACCAATTATACACCCAACGAATGGGGAAATATAAGATGACAAACATTGCCAAATTAAACGCCAGTGTTGGCCCTAAAGTATTCACCAAAAAGGCATTTCCCGAGGCATCATTGAGGTGCATCGCCCGGCTCGCTAAGTACCCCAAGGCTTCCACGACTGTAATGTCAATGAAATAGACCAAGAGACCACTCAAAAAGTTCGGTCGAATCCAACTCACTAGTCGACGCGTCATGTAGATGACCAACGGAAAAATAAAGACGTATAGACCAAAGATCCCAGTGTAATAGAGATCAAATACGGCCCCCGCCACTGCTGCCCATCGCGCCAACGGCATCGAAAGAGCACTATCTGCTTCAAAAATAGCGCCACACACTAACCACAACACCACTAAATGACTAACCATGGTTGATGGTGTTCGAAATAACTGAACGCTAAAAACTTGGCTAACAGTCCCATCTATCAATAACCAAAAGAATAAGCCGATGGGGAAGCCAAAGCGTAACTTTGATAATCGATACACGACTAATCCCCCTCTACGACTTCGTCACAGCAACCGTCACAATATTTAGGTCACTGAGATCAGTAGCTGGTGTAATGTAGAGTTTCGTGGATAACCCGTAGTCATCTCCAGTTGTCTTGGCAACTTTCCCCACATACAAGCCCTTGGGTGTTAGCCCACCTAAACCACTGGTAACGACCTTATCACCCTTGCTGATCTTAGCTTTGGTTGTAATGTTATTCATGGTAATTTGACCAGTTGCGGCCTTATACCCACTTAGAACACCATTAACTGTCTTGCCAGACTTCGTCGTAATTGAAACGGCAAAGCGATTAGCAGAGTCATTATTATCGGTGATTAATTCCACCTTCGAGTTGGTTTTATTAACTTCGGCAACCCGGCCAATTAAACCAGAGCCAGACATAACCGGCATGTTCTTCTTGACCCCTGCAGACGCCCCTTTGTTAATCACCACTTGATTTTGCCAAGATGATGGTGTCCGCGTAATAACCGATGCCGTTACCGCTGTGTAATCCGTTAACGAGTTATTTAGACTAACTTCTTTTTTCAGCTGTTTGTTTTCTTTGGCCAGTGTTTGATCACGTACTTTAGTCTGAGCCAACTCACTGACTTGTTTTTTCAGTTGTTGGTTTTCTTGATACGTATTCAACAATTCAGAAATGGAACTAACTGAACCACTCAACCCATTACTAGGAATTGCCACAACCCGATCGACTAGACCAACAATATCATTACCAAATTGTTGCACCAACGGCGGCGTCGATTTCTTGTTACGGATAGCAACAGACACTGTCATCAAAGCAAAGCTGACAATCAAGCAAACGATGATAATCACTAGTCGCCGATTGAAAGAAAATTTCTGCATGTTTGACCTCCATTTTTCGGGTACGCCCTTAACGACATACCGTCACAATAAAGAAGCGGGAAGCTGCCTTCCCGCTAGTCCCTATTTTTTCTTCATGACATCGATACTCTTTAATGATTCACCAGTACCAGCAGCCACACAATCCAATGGGTCACTTGCAATGGAGACCGGAACTTTGGTTGCTTCCGCAATTACTTCTGATAAGTTTTTCAATAGCGCACCGCCACCAGTTAACACAATCCCATGATCAATCACATCGGCTGCGATTTCTGGTGAAGTTTCTTCAAGGGTTTCCTTGATTGCTGTAATCACATCTTGGACGGGCTCTTGAATTGCCTTAGCGACATCAACCGCCGACACTTCAACGGCTTTGGGCAGACCTGTAATCAAGTCACGTCCACGAATCGTTGCGCCCTCAATCTTCTCAGCTGCCTCAACTGATGCGGAACCAATGTCCATCTTCAGCTTTTCAGCAGTCCGTTCACCGATTAACAGGTTAAAGTTAGACCGCACATAAGTTGCAATCGCATCATCTAACTTATCACCAGCTACCCGAATCGAACGGCTAGACACAATGCCCCCTAAGGAAATCGTTGCAACATCGGTGGTCCCACCACCCATATCAACAACCATGCTTCCAGTTGGGTCCATTACGGGCAAGCCAGCGCCAATTGCCGCAGCAAATGGTTCCTCAATCACATAAGCATCGCGCGCACCGGCAACCCGAGTGGCGTCAATCACTGCTCGTTTTTCAACTTCCGTTACACCGCTAGGCACACAAACCATGACATATGGCTTACCGCTTGAACGACCAACTGTTTTTTCGATGAAGTATTTCATCATGGCAACCGTTGTATCGTAGTCGGCAATCACACCATCTTTCATTGGCCGAATAGCCACAATGCTACCCGGTGTCCGGCCGATCATTGCGCGTGCGTCTTCACCGACGGACACAATTTCTCCGGACTTTGTGTTCTTGGCGACAACAGAAGGTTCACGAAGAACGATTCCCTTACCGTCAACGTAAACAATGGTATTGGCGGTACCTAAATCGATTCCAATATTTTTCGTTCCTAATCCGAACACTATGTTTCATCCCTTCATTGTCAACAAAATTTTAATGGATTTTTGTCTTATTCATTGATAGACGTATTATAACATACCTATCTACGTGAGAACACGTCGTCAATGTCAAGAATACCGAACTTTTAACGAGAAAGAAATACCTAAAAGTGATTTTAATTAGTTTTTAAAGGTTCTATCCTTTTTTCAACCGTTTTCGGTAAAATTCCGGCTTCCTTAAAACTAAAATAGCTATGCAGTCCCACCACAAAGCCATCCAATAGCGGAATTCCCATTAACTGTCCGCAGGCCGCTAACCGTTGCATAAACGCGCGATCACTAGTGGATGGTTGTGGCTGCCCACTCGGATGATTATGGGCCACAATTACTGTTGCAGCGCCACTCATCACCGCAACCCGGAAAATTTCTCGGGGATGGACGGGACAACTATTGAGCGTCCCCTGAAAAACGGTTTGTCGTTCGATAATTCGGTGTTGGGCATCCAGCGCCAATACCTCTAGTTGCTCCTGCAATAGGTAACGTAAGTCATCCATCAAGACTTGTCCCAGCTGACTGCTTGCCAGAACTTCACCTAAAATGGGACGGGGTGCTTTTTCGGCCCACCGCCCTAACTCAATGGCTGTCAACAAAGCCTGACGTTGTCGATTTCCACTAATATAAGCCCGTTGCTGGCGATGACTGGCATACCGCACAGCGGCTACACTGTGAAAATACTGAAAAAAGCGCTGTCTTTCACTGGCGTGTGCTAGTCCCAAGCTGACCAATACTCGGCCGACCAATTGCGGTTCTGTTTGTGTCGTTAATTGTACCCGTTGCATGCGCCTCACCTCTTACAGCTTAGCTCCGCACTTATTGGCTTACGACGCGTCTGTTTCCCTAAAATAATGTCGAACTTCAGAAATAAAATACAAGGAGCCCGTGAGTAGCACAACATCCTCAGCAGACATGGTTGCCAGGACTTGTTTCAAGGCACTCGGCCAATCCGGCGCTGAACTTAATCGCTCGTGTGTCGTCGCTGCTTGTTCTAAGGCATCAGGACTGGCAGCCTGCCGTTTACCCGGCCCCTGAAACTGCGTCACAACCACATGAACGTTGGGGACCTGTAAGAGAGTCTTCACCATCTGCTGGTACTGCTTATCGGCCAAAATTGCCAGAATCACATAAACCTCTCGATCACCAAAGTGTTGACGCAAAAGTTGGGCCATTTCCACCATTGCTGGCTCATTGTGGGCACCATCAATCACCATCAGTGGTTGCTCATTCACCCGTTCAAAACGACCGGGCCACGCTGTGTGACTCAGCCCCTGTCGAATGGTGGTCACACTCACTGGCAATTGACGTTGCTGGTGATAGACCAGAAAAGCCGTTAGAGCCGTCGCGGCATTATCAATTTGATATTGCCCCAGTAAGTCGATTTGCAAATGTTGCCATCGATTCGTTTTAAACGCAAAACCGAAGCGCTCGCCCCACTGGTCATGTGGTTGATTGGTCACCTGAAAGTCTCGACCTAATGCAACTATCATGGCTGATTTAGCAGCCGCCGTTTGGTCCATCACTGCTAATGCTTCGGGTGTCAAACGACCACAGATAACGGGAACTTGTGGTTTAATAATCCCAGCCTTTTGCGCGGCAATCTCGGGAATGGTATCACCCAAAATCTTCATATGGTCTAACCCAATCGTGGTAATCACGCTGACTGCTGGTGTGATGATATTGGTGGAATCATACAAGCCACCCAAGCCAACCTCAACAATGACCATATCCACGGGGTGCTGAGCAAAGTAGCAAAACATCAGTGCTGTATCAATTTCAAATTCAGTCGGTCCATTCTCGGCCAGTTCTTGATCTAGCTGCGCGACAACCGGCTGAATCTGTTGCGTCATCGCCACTAAGTCATCATCACTGATGGGAGTACCATCCGTACTAATCCGTTCGTTAAAGCGCGTAATGAACGGTGAGGTAAACGTCCCCACTGTCTGCCCTTCTGCCATGAATAAGTCACGTAGAAATGCGACAGTCGACCCTTTACCATTGGTGCCCGCCACATGAATCATGGTTAACTTTTCCTGTGGGTTACCTAGTCGCCGCATAAATTCGCGCATTCGATCGAGTGTCGGCTTTTTTTTGAAGCGATCCCGTCCATGAATAAATTGTAATGCTTCAGCATACGTCGTTATCAAAATCTACCCCTCCCGCATAATCACTGTGTTTAAGTGTAGCAGATTTTGCCCAAAATAAAACTGGGTTGGCCCGTCTCCGATGTGGAAACGACCCAATCCAGTTTTATTTAAGCTTACAGTTGACGCTTAATTTCAGCTAATCGTTGCTGCGTTGCTTCTAACTTCTTTTGGTTATCAGCTTGCTTTTCTCGTTCACCAGCAACCACTGCTTCGGGAGCGTTGGCAACAAATCGTTCATTGCCCAACTTCTTTTCAGCCCGTTGCACTTCTGCCGTGAACTTCGCAACTTCTTTTTCCAACCGAGCGGCTTCGTCATTCAAATCGACCAATTCAGCCAGAGGTACGGACACTTCAGCATCCGTAATCACTGACGTCATAGCCAGCTTTGGTGCGACTAAATCAGCGCCAATTTCCAGCGCCTTAGGATGAACAAACCGATCGATATAGTCTTTGTTGGCTTCAAAGACCGCCTGTAGCTTCGCATCACTCGTCTTGATCTGAAGGTCAATTGGTGTGGACATTGGGGCGTTAGCTTCCGCTCGAATGTTTCGCACAGCCTTAATCAAGTCGATCAGACTCGTCATATCACTTTCCGCCGTTGGATTCGTAAATTCAGGATGGTCAACTGGATAGGCTGCCGTTACTAACGATTGCCCATCATGTGGCATCGCTTGCCAAATTGCTTCCGTGACAAACGGCATGATTGGTTGCAGTAAGCGTAACGTTTGATCCAAGACGTAAGCCAACAGGTCTTGCTTGTTGGCCTTAGCCGTTTCATCATCACCCGTTAAGACTTCCTTACTCATTTCGATATACCAGTCACAAAAATCGTTCCAGATAAAGTTATACAAAGCGCGACCAGCTTCACCAAATTCGAACTTGTCAAACATCTCAGTAACGTGCTTAACCGTATCATTTAATCGACTTAAAATCCATTTGTCGGTTAAATCCCAAGTTTCAGCAGCTGGCACAACGGGTTGCGTCTTATCGCCCAGATTCATGATGACAAAGCGGCTGGCATTCCAAATCTTATTAATGAAATTCCAAGCAGCATCCATCTTGGTGTAACTGAACCGTACATCCTGGCCAGCCGTTGAACCAGTTGACAAGAACCACCGCAAAGCATCGGCACCGTACTTATCGATCACTTCCATCGGATCGATCCCATTACCCAAGGACTTGCTCATCTTGCGGCCCTCTTCATCACGAATAAGTCCATGAAGGAGAACATTTTTGAATGGTCGCTTCCCCGTAAATTCAAGACTTTGGAACATCATCCGTGAAACCCAGAAGAAGATGATATCATAGCCCGTTACTAAAGTACTAGTTGGGAAGTAGCGTTTGAAATCAGCGCTATCTTCATCAGGCCAGCCCATTGTTGAAAATGGCCATAAGGCACTGGAGAACCACGTGTCTAAGACATCTGGATCTTGTTCCCAGTTTTCAATATCTTTAGGCGCCTTCGTATCAACGTAGACCTCACCAGTCTGCTTGTTATACCACGCTGGAATCCGGTGACCCCACCAGAGTTGACGTGAAATAACCCAATCATGGACGTTATCCATCCATTGTGTAAAAGTATTTTCAAATCGTTCTGGTACAAAGTTAACGGCATCGTCACCTTGTTGATTCTTGATAGCTTCATCAGCTAGTGGCTTCATTTTCACAAACCACTGAGTTGATAAGCGCGCTTCAACTTGTACCCCTGTCCGTTCAGAGTGCCCTACGGAATGCACGATTGGGTCAACTTTCAGCAATAACCCCTGTTCATCAAGATCAGCGACCATCGCTTTACGGGCATCGAACCGATCCATGCCCGTATACTTGCCCGCCTTCTCATTCATGGAGGCGTCGTCATTCATGGTATTGATCCGTTCCAAATTATGCCGATTACCAACTAAGAAGTCATTGGGATCGTGTGCTGGCGTAATCTTTACCATCCCTGTCCCAAACTCAGGATCAACGTATTGATCGGCAATAATTGGAATTTCTCGGTCAGCTAACGGCAAGATCACCTTTTTACCAACCAATTCTTTGTAACGTTCATCACCCGGGTTCACCGCAACCGCCGTATCACCCATCATTGTTTCTGGACGGGTCGTGGCAATTTCGATGTAATGCTGACCGTTAAACGTATCATCTGGGTTAGCAAATGGGTATTTAACGTGATAAAACGCACCTTTATCGTCCTTATGAATCACTTCAATATCAGACAAAGCTGTCCGCGCTTGGGGATCCCAGTTAATGATGTATTCACCACGGTAAATAAGGCCCTTCTTGTACAAGGTGACAAAGACCTTCTTAACGGCATCTGATAAACCATCATCTAACGTAAAGCGTTCACGAGAATAATCCAGTGACAGCCCCATCTTAGCCCACTGCTTGTGAATGGTGTCGGCGTATTCGTCTTTCCATTCCCAAACCTTTTCAACGAATTTCTCCCGACCGAGGTCATAACGAGAAATACCTTGTTCACGTAACTTGGCTTCCACTTTTGCTTGAGTCGCAATCCCCGCGTGGTCCATTCCGGGTAACCACAGCGTATCGTAACCTTGCATCCGTTTCTGACGAATTAACATATCTTGCAATGTCGTATCCCAAGCATGGCCTAAATGTAGCTTACCAGTCACATTTGGCGGCGGAATCACAATCGAATAAGGTTTGGCCTTTTGGTCGCCACTAGGTTTAAAGACATCTTCGTCTAGCCAAGTTTGGTATCGTCCCGCTTCAACGGCGGTTGGATCATACTTGGTTGGCATATCAATTTGTTTGTCTGCCATAAAAATCAAGTCCTTTCTAAATGTAGAAGCGCTGTGTGCTGGCACAAAAAAACTCCCCATCCTATCAATTAGGACGAAGAGTCTTCGCGGTACCACCTAAATTGGGCATTTATGCCCCACTTAACTTCTTTGTTAACGGAGAGTGCTCCGGAAAAGGCCTACTATTAGTTCAGCCCTTCAGCTCGCAAGCTACGTTCACGTCATCCCCACCACCGGTTTCCAGCATTCCCAGCTCTCTATTGGTTGGTCATCACGCTACTGACTTGTTCAACGCTAGTTTTACTTAGTGTACTCAAGATTGACCTAAACGTCAACTCGTGGAACCAGTTTTTCCAGTGCTTCAATTGCGGCTAAATAATTAGGTTCATCCGTTTGCTCATTGACGACCTGACGGTAAACAATCTTACCGGTATCATCAATAATCCAAATTGAACGTGCTAAGTTTCCGGCATTGGGGATGTATAACCCCATTTCATAACCAAAGGATAATTCAGTATCCGACAACATATCAATGTTCTCAACACCTTCTGCTGAACACCACCCCGTCTGTTGGGCAATGGTGTTGTTAGAAACGGTGTAGAACTTCGCTGCTGGGTAATGATCCGCTTGTTGAATAAATTTCCGCGTCTGCATGGTGCAAACAGGCGTTTCCAAGTCAGGTACCACACTAATTAAGGCTACTTTGCCGATTAAATTAGCCGTCTTCACCTTGGTATCGTTTTGATCAAACAATTTAAACTTTGGTAATTGTGTCCCCACTTCTGGCAGGTCGCCAGACAGAGACATCTTGTCGCCGCGCACTGAAACTTCCACGCAGATCAACCCCTTCACATTAATTAATCGGTCATTCACCGATCGTTGCCCTAATTATCGCGCATTTAACGGGTGAAAAACAAGCGTTTTGACAGGGCAAATTACAAGTTTAATCCGAACAAGCCCGGAATCTTTCAATGGCAGTCTGT
>OMJG01000043.1_pt1 | contig 83911 bp, 82 predicted proteins | sample 1646431 | NCBI WGS metagenome assembly OMJG01 (sample SAMN03771674, study PRJEB25209) | food metagenome | isolation source: Cotija cheese | place: Mexico:Jalisco,Michoacan | collected 2011-12-12 | reverse complement strand
GACCGTCTTCAACAAGCGAGAAAAGCGCACGGGAGCGTTGCGCGGCATCGGGCCAGACCACGTCCAGCCGTGATTTCTCCACTGGTTCATCGGCTGCACGCAACACATCCATCAGCAGCCCACGGACCTGGCGGTCTGTACCAGTGAACTTCTGTACCCGCTTCTTTGCCTTGCTCAAGTCTTCTTCGCTGGGCTGCGGGCAACCCAGTTTCTGCCATTGGCAGGTACGCCTAATTGGACAGATATCGCACTTCGGGGACTTCGCGGTGCACACCAGTGCGCCCAACTCCATGAATGCCGCCGAACAGCGCGGCCCAGTGGTGACCTCAGCAACCTGGCCAAGCTCCTTGGCGGATGGCTGAGGCTGTAGGAACTGCCCAGTCACGGCGCGGCCGTAAACACGACGCACGTTGGTATCAACCACCGGTACGTTCTGCTGGAAATAAAAACATGCCACTGCACGCGCGGTATATGCGCCGATGCCGGGCAACGCGAGGAGCTCATCGACATCGGAAGGCACTGCGCCATCATGGCGCTTAACAATCGCCTGCGCGCACTCATGCAGGCGCAACGCGCGGCGCGGGTAGCCCAGCTTGCCCCAGGCGCGCAGAACCTCCGCCTTACTTGCCTTCGCGAAGTCCGCAGGGGTGGGCCAGCGCTCAATCCATTCTTGCCACTGGGGTGCCACGCGCGCCACAGGAGTCTGTTGACTCATGACCTCACTGATAAGAATCCCCCAGGCAGAGGTAGTTTTGTTTCGCCAGGGAAGGGGACGTTCATTGAGGTCAAACCAAATAAGAAGCGCAGCAGTATCAATCATGATCACGGTAATTGTACTAGTAGGGAGTAAGATCAGTAATTGTGACGGAACAAACTACTAATATGAACCCCCAAAGCGTCTGGGATGCCTTGAAAGAAGGCAACCAGCGTTTCGTAGAAGAGCGCGCCGAACACCCCAACATTGACCAGACCCGACGTGTTTCCCTGGTCTCTGGACAAGACCCTAAGGTCGTAGTGCTGTCCTGCTCGGACTCCCGTGTTCCAGTGGAGCTGGTCTTTGACATGGGCCTTGGAGATGCCTTTGTCATTCGTACCGCCGGCCACATCGTCGACAACACCGTGCTGGGCTCTTTGGACTACGCGCTGGAGAACCTAGGCTGCAACCTGATTGTGGTCATGGGCCACCAGTCCTGCGGTGCAATTGGCGCTACCGCTGCCTTTGTTGATGGTGACATGCAGATTCCTTCTGGTTTCCAGCGCACTATTATTGAAAAGGTTGCGATGTCTACATTGCGCGCACAGAAGGAAGGCAAGCGTGACCGCTCCGACTATGAGCGCCAGAACGTTCAGGACACTGTGCGTCAGATTCTTGCCCGCATGCCTAACTTGAACCAGCGCATCATCAATGGCGAGCTCGGCGTAGTGGGCACTCGCTACCTGCTGGATGAGAGCAGCATTGAGCCAGTCGTTCTGCACGGCGTGGTTTAACAACTTCCGTTGTCCAGTTTTTTAAAGCGCCCGAATCCAGGCCACTAACGCTGTGCCCTGGGTCGGGCGCTTTTGAGACACGCCCGCCCGCATGGTGTTGCTGAGCAGCAAAAGCGCTTAACATGAGGGTGTGTCTAACCCAAACCAGTCCTCCGATAAGCTGCCGCGCGAGATTTACATGCGACGTCGCATCGCGGCGTTTGTTGTCATTCTGGTCGTGGTGGTTGGTTTGCTGATTGCATTTAGCGCATTCGGCGGCAACAACGATGATGAAACGGCTGCCCCGGAGTCCACTCCGGTTTCGGCGCCTGAAAACTCAGAAGATGAGGGCGCAGGCTCCGAAGGTTCAGAAGAAATTGAATCTGAATCCGCGGAGCCATCTGCGGCCAATGATGAAGAAGCTAACCGTGATCAAGCGCGTGACGGTGAGAGCGAAGAATCCTCTAATGATTCCAACTCCAGCAACATCGACCCAGCATTAGCGGACAAGGATTCTTGTGAGCTCTCCGACTTGGTTATCCGTGCGTCCTCTGATGCCACCACCTACCCGAATGGCGTGCAGCCAAACTTTGGTATGACGGTGGTGAACCCAACTGGTGCTGACTGCGACATCAACCTGGATGAGGAAACCCTACGCTTTGAGGTGTACCGAATCTCGGACAACCAGCGTATGTGGACTGATACCGACTGCTACGACTCAGTACAGACCGGTACCTACAACTTCCCAGCAGGCGAAAAGCGCAGCTTCGACGCAGTCTGGTCCCGCCTTGCATCTGAGCGCGGCGGCGACTGCGGCCAGCGCCCGGTAGTAGAACCAGGTGCTTATTTTCTGCACACTGTCATTGGTGATAATGCTTCGGAGCCATACACCTTTAACTTGGCATAACTTTTGTTCAACTAGCCCGTCTGTGCACTGGAATAGCCCAGCACAGGCGGGTTAGTTATTGATGATGGCAATAGCTTGGCCAAGGGTGGAAGCATAGGCAATGTTCATGCTGGTGACTTCGGACTTCCCACCGGCCGGAACAATAGCGTGGGTATAACCCAGACGCGCGGCTTCGCTCAATCGGCGGTCAATATTAGGCACGTGGCGCAGCTCGCCTGCAAGCCCGACCTCGCCGATGACTACCATCTTGGAGGGCAATGGCCGTTCATGCAGCGATGACCAGGTTGCTAGCGCAACCGCTAGGTCTGTGGCGGTCTCAGTAATTTTCATGCCGCCAACGGTTGCCACATAAGCATCTTTGTCATTAGTGCGCTCATTCGCACGTGCCTGCAGCACTGCCAGCACCATGGGCACGCGGTTATTATCCAATCCGGTAACCACGCGGCGTGGGTTCTTGCCCACTGGGTCAACGGTCAAAGATTGTACTTCTGCGAGAATAGGCCGCACGCCATCCATCGCAACGGTGACGGCAGAGCCGTCAGGAGTGGTGCCGCGGTGGGAGAGAAACAGCCCTGAGGGGTCGGCGACTTCCCGGATGCCGCCGGCGGTTTGTTCAAAACAACCCACCTCATCTGTAGCGCCGAAGCGGTTTTTAATGCCGCGCAGCATGCGCAAACTGGATTGGCGGTCGCCTTCGAAGTTGAGCACCACATCCACCAGGTGTTCAAGTACGCGCGGGCCAGCAACATTGCCGTCCTTGGTTACATGCCCGACCAGAAGGATGGGAATGCCGGTGGTCTTTGCCAGTGTGGTCAACGCAGCGGTCACCGCGCGGGACTGCGCCACACCGCCGGCAACGCCCTCAACGCCGGCTGCGTGCATGGTCTGCACTGAGTCCACGATGATGAGGGAGGGTTTGATTTGCTCCACATGCCCGAAGACAATGTCGAGGTTTGATTCGGCTGCTAGATACAACGTGTCATGCAAGGCGTTGGTGCGCTCCGCACGGGTACGAACTTGGCCCACTGATTCCTCAGCGGTGACATACAATGCCGTTCGCGGATCCTTTTCAGCCTGAGTCCAACGTGCGGCCACTTCAAGCAGAAGCGTGGATTTACCAACACCGGGTTCACCGGCCATCAACACCACAGAACCTGGAACAATGCCATCACCCAGCACACGGTCGAGTTCCCCGATACCGGTCTTTAGAGCTTTCGTGGTGGTGCTTGCGACCTGTGAGATGGGCTTTGCTGGGGCAGTAGGAGTCAGCCCCTTAGATACTTGCCCAGAGATTGCCGCTGCCGCAACATTCGCGCTAGCAGTAGCGGGCATTGATTCTTGCAGCGTGCCCCACGAGCCGCACTCTGGACAGCGACCCAACCACTTGGGTGAAACATATCCACATTCAGAACAGGTGTGGATGGGACGTTGCTTTTTAGCCATGTCTTCACACTTTAGTCGACCGCCCCGACATTAGCCTTAACCAGCAAGGTTGAAGCTCTCTCCCAATAAGAAACCGCCGTCAAACCCCTTCACGTAGGTTTGACGGCGGTGAGATCCCCCGGCCGTTTCAAGCGGCGGCCAAGTTGGCTTTAAGGAGATTAAAAGCCGTACTTGGATGCTGCACGCTGAGCAGCTGCAGGGATGCCTGCACCTGGTGCGCGCTGGTATTCAGTGAATACCTCGAGGATGCCCCAGATGAATGCTGCGGATGATGCAAGAGCGAGCATGTTGAATCCTTTTCGGGTTAGTAGGGAGTTCCTCGAAAGGAATTAGAAGCCGTACTTGGAAGCTGCGCGGCGTGCAGCGGAAGGGATGCCTGCACCTGGTGCGCGCTGGTACTCAGTGAATACCTCGAGGATGCCCCAGATGAATGCTGCGGATGATGCAAGACTGATGATAGTTGCCATGGTGTTTCCTTTCGAGTGGGTTAAGTGTCTCCTCAATTATAAGTTTTGCCGACATTTGTGCAGTGCAAATGTGCAGCGTGAGGGCACTAACTCGAAAGGTGACGTGTCACGTGTCACCAATCGCGAGACGTGAAATCATGGTTTGACCTGCATGAATTGTCTAGATTTATACCTGCGTTTTCGCTTGGAATAATCCGAATTTAAACTGAGAGAAACCTACCCCCGTTAGGGTGAAACCCGCTGGTGGCGTAACGAATTGGACTGTTCGAGCGATAGCCTGCGACCAATTCGGGCTGGCGGGCTGACTCTGGATGCAGGCGGTCTGAAAACGCAAACGCGCCCTGCCGGGATAGGGATCCAAGCGGGGCGCTGAGGTGCTGAAAGCTGTGCGGGGCTTAGTTAGCCTCGTAGCCTTCGGTGCTCTCGACGTCGCGGTCCATCTCGCCAGCAGGCATCTGTGGAGCGGAGACGGTGGCGTTGAGCTCAATGTCGCCGTTGGAGAAGGAGAATACGACCGGGCGGTGGCCAGCGTAGCCGTAGTCATCATTCTCAAGCTCGGTAGCAACGTACTGGATACGGTCGTTGTCCGATTGTGGAATTTCATCCAGCAAGTCAGCAGAGTTGCCGACGATGGAGGTGTTGCGGGTCAGTGGCTCCAAGCCTTCGAGTGCAACGTCCTGGCCATCAACTGTGATGGAATCAAGGGTGAACTCTTCGTTGGCGTATGCCTGGTTGGAGGCGGTGAACTTCAGGGATGCTTCACCGGTGTCAGGCTCAACCTGAATGGCGACGTCGCGAACTGCAATGTTGCCATCCTCGCTTTCGGCCTCGCCGCCGTCAACTGCTGCAACCTGGTTAGAGGTCTGGGTAATCTGGCCTGCGGAGCAGGATGCCAGAGCCAACGCGGCAATAGCAGTGGCGGAAATGGTGGCACCCTTGCGGGTTACAGACTTCAGGGACATCACGTCGAGGGTCCTCCATCGATTGAGATCACGGGGGTTATCAACGACTTAGCTTAGTCCCTCTTGTCACGGAATACCCAGTTTCTATCCTGTCGAGATGCTCACAATGACATTTTAGGGGGCATTCTCGGGGTGAATCGGGGGTAATCCGTCTAGAATGTAGCGCTTACGTCTGGGCCAGTATGCAGCGCACTTGGGCTTAAAATATTACCTCGCCCGAAGGTGCAGCGTATGGGGAAGGCGTGCTAGAATCGACTGCCTGAGTGTGTCCTTGGTGCGTTTATGGCGTGGATTTGGTATCTGGCTCATCGGTGCTTAGGCATTGAGTGAGCTGCAAAGGATAGAAGCAGTCTTTTAGGCAATGCATGGCCGAAGATTGTGGTGCGCACGTGTGCATATGCAACGAAATTTTATTTTAAAGGAGCTGCAATGGAGTTCAAGGTCGGCGAGGTTGTCGTATATCCCCACCACGGTGCGGCGGTGATTGAGGCAATTGAGCATCGTGAGATGGGCGGCGAGATGCTGGAGTATCTCGTGCTGCAGATCAATCAGTCTGACCTTGTGGTTCGCGTTCCTTCCAAGAACGTTGAACAGGTTGGCGTTCGTGACGTCGTAGGCAAGTCAGGCCTGGAAAAGGTCTTCTCCGTTCTACGCGAAATTGATGTTGAAGAAGCGGGCAACTGGTCCCGTCGTTACAAGGCGAACCAGGAGCGTTTGGCTTCCGGTGACATCAACAAGGTTGCGGAGGTTGTTCGTGACCTGTGGCGCCGTGACCAAGACCGCGGCTTGTCGGCTGGTGAGAAGCGCATGTTGGCTAAGGCTCGTCAGATCCTGGTGGGCGAGCTAGCGCTTGCGCAGCCAGTGGATGAGAAGAAGGCTGACACCATGTTGGATGAGATTAACTCCACCATTGAGCGTCACCGCGCGGCTGGTTTGGTTGAAGATAATTCGATTACCACCACCATCGATGATGATGCGGATCTGGATGATCTCTCCTTCGATGATGACGAGGATTAAATAGTGGCTCGTCGCGTTAGTGCCCTGGTCGCTGCTGCTGGCCAGGGCACTCGTCTAGGTGTAGCCGTCCCCAAGGCTTATGTTGAGCTGGCGGGCATGACTCTGGTGGAGCGTTCGGTGCGCGCGATGCTTGACTCGGGCGTGGTGGATGACATCGCCATTGTGGTTTCCCCATCCATGGAGGATCACGCGCGAGCAATCTTTGAAAAAGCCGAGCTCGCCGACTGTGTGCGTTTGGTGCACGGCAGCGTGGAGCGCGCTGATTCTGTGTGGGAGGGGCTTAAGTCCATCCCCGATGAGGACGGTATTGTTCTGGTTCATGATGCTGCCCGAGCATTGACTCCGCCGGATATGATTGCCCGCGTGGTTAATGCCGTGCAGGCTGGCGCGCCGGCGGTCATTCCGGTGCTCGCCGTGGCCGATACCATCAAGCGCGTTGAGGGCACACAGGTTATCGGTACCCCGGATCGCGCGACGCTGAGGGCGGTGCAAACCCCGCAGGCCTTCGACTTGGCCACGTTGCGCGCGGCGAATGAGAAGTACTTTGCCAGTTCAACAAGGACTTTTGTGGCAACAGATGACGCCAGCTTGATGGAATGGTTCGGCCAGCGAGTCACCACCGTTGAGGGCGACGGCCTGGCATTTAAAATCACAACGCCCATTGACTTGACCTTGGCTAACGCAATTATCGCGCAATAAAACGCAGAAAGGCATTCACTACCGTGACTTCACCCCAACCGCAGCCCATCATTCCCCGCGTCGGCACCGCTTTTGACGCGCACCAGATTGAAGAAGGCAAAGAGTGCTGGATTGCTGGGCTGCTGTTCGACGGCGTTGCAGGGTGTGAGGGTCATTCCGATGGGGATGTTGTATCGCATGCGCTTGTCGATGCCCTCTTGTCCGCCGCCAACTTAGGCGACCTAGGTTCCTTTGTCGGCGTAGGCCGCAAGGAATATGACAATGTCTCCGGTGAGCGTTTGCTGCGGGAATGTCGTGAACTGTTGGAATCCAACGGATTCGTGATTGGCAACGCGGCTGCGCAAATGATCGCGCAGACCCCAAAGATGGGCCCACGACGTGAAGAGGCGCAGGGCGTTCTCAGTGAGATTCTTGGCGCGCCGGTGTCAATTTCTGCAACCACGACTGACCACATGGGCTTTACCGGCAGTGGGGAAGGCCGCGCTGCTATCGCCACCGCAGTGGTCTGGAAGGCTTAGACTTCAGCACCACTAGTCACATGCGTCACCCGAATGGGGTTAGTTTTCGCTGCCTTAATGTTGGGAACTGAAAGTGCTTGTGAAATAGCGGTCAAGATATTGGAACCGGCCATAGCAAGAGGGCACCGCTCGGTGCCCTCTTGCTATTTCACTGCGTGGGACTAGCGCTTTTGTGGAAGTTTGGGGTGCCCACGCACGTAGCGTGGGCACCTTTGGGAGTCGGCTTAGGGCGGTTGAAATTGGGTAGAGCGCTATCTGTGTCCTGCGCACTTGGGTAGGTAGGGCGTCGCCAGCAATGGCCTGTGCGTGTTAGGTTGAATAAAACTTTTTGATGTGTGAGCAGGATTACCTTTGCTCGCGCTTTGTCGACTTTTTAATCGAACCATTCAACTTCTCAAACACAATTACGCAAAAGTAGAAAGGGGCGCGGGCGCGATGGATAATTTCATGGAGCCGCTACAGCGACTCGGAAGAGCTTTGATGGGTGCAGTTGCAGTTATGCCACTGGCTGCGCTCATGATGGGTGTTGGTTACTGGATCACCTCAGTCGGTGGGGACAACGCCGTTATGTTCGGTGACCTGCTGCTCAAGACCGGTGCTGCAGTTCTTGACAACCTTGGTGTCATCTTCGCCATCGCTATTGCTTACGGGCTTTCTAAAGACAACAGTGGCGCGGCAGCGCTGGCAGGCTTTGTTGGTTTCGCCACGCTGGTCAACCTCATCGGACCGGACGCGATCGCCGGATACCGGGGCATTGACCCGGCTGAACTTACTGGTGATGAAGCTCTGCAGTGGGCGGAGGCCGGCTGGAACGGCATTGGCTACGGCAACGCTTTGTTCGGAATCATGATCGGTATCCTCGCCGCGTGGACCTACAACAGGTTCTATCAAACGCAACTGCCGGATGCCTTGGCCTTCTTCTCAGGCCGCCGCCTGGTGCCAATCCTGGCGTCAATCTTCTCGGCGGTTGTCGCGGGCATCATGTACATCGTCTGGCCATTGGTCTACTCCGCATTGTTCTCCTTTGGCGCGTGGATTCAAGGACTAGGTGCGGTTGGTGCTGGTCTCTACGGATTCGCCAACCGTTTGCTCATCCCGACAGGCCTGCATCACGCGTTGAACTCAGTGTTCTGGTTTGACGTGATGGGTATTGATGACATTCGTAAATTCCAGGAAGGGCCTGCCACTATTGAGGCGGCTGCCGCAGCTACTGATGCTTTGAGTTGTCCGGGTGTCTGGGACGGTTCTACCTGTGAAGTCATGGGCATTATTGGTCAGTACCAGGCCGGATTCTTCCCCATCATGATGTTCGGTCTGCCAGGTGCGGCGTTGGCTATCTACCTGCGTGCAAAGACCAAGCGCCGCAAGGTAGTTGGTGCCTTGATGATTGCGGCAGCTGTTGCCTCCTTCTTTACTGGTGTTACCGAGCCACTGGAATTCTCCTTCATGTTCCTGGCTCCATTGCTGTACCTAGTGCACGCAATCTTGACCGGTATCTCCTTGGCTATTGCTTCGGCGATGGGCTGGACTGCGGGCTTCGGATTTAGTGCCGGTGCCGTGGACTTCCTGTTGTCCTCGCAAAACCCACTGGCGAATCAGTGGTGGATGCTGCTTGTGATGGGCGTGGCTTACTTCTTCGTTTACTTAGGGATTTTCTACTTCCTCATCGGCAAGCTCAACATTAAAACGCCGGGCCGCGAAGACGATGATGACGCTGATTCTGGCGCAGACTTTGATGCATTTTCCGATGTTGCTGACTCTTCCACTGGCGCCGGTGCAGCAGCTGCATCTAGTAATCCGAATGCACAAACTGCCCAGCAGATTGTTCGTGGCCTCGGCGGCAAAGACAATATTGATTCGATTGACTACTGCTCAACGCGACTGCGCACCCGCATCAATGACCCGGAGCTGGTGACGGAATCAGAAATTCGGAAGGCCTCTGTCTCCGGATTGGTTCGCCCATCCAAGCAGACCGTGCAGGTTATTGTCGGACCGAAGGTGCAATTCGTTTATGACGAAGTCGCACGCATCCTGGCACAATCCGGTGCTGACGTGGAGCTCATTGGCGAGCGCCCAGAATCCGAGCTCGGAAGTGACATCGGCGCAGCTGGTGCTGCTGCTGGAACCGCAACCTTGGCAGGAACAACAGCTGGGGTAGTAGTTGAGCTGTCCAAGCCAACGGTGGGTTCTGTGACCGCGTTGGAGAATGTCTCTGATGAAGCATTCGCGTCCAAGTCCATTGGTGATGGCTTCGCGCTGGTGCCAGCGGAAGCAGCGGCAGTGTTTGATATCTGCGCACCGGCATCAGGCCAGCTCGACATGGTATTCAAGACCAACCACGCCTTCTCCATCACAACGGCCACTGGACTGGAAGTACTCGTCCACATTGGCTTTGACACAGTCAAGCTGAAAGGTGAAGGCTTCACTCGTCTGGTTGAAGCTGGTCAACCGGTCGAAGCGGGCCAGCCCATTATCCGCGTGGATGCCAAGACACTGCGCGCTAAGGGCGTCGACTTGACCACCGCAGTGGTTATGCCAACCAAGAAGCAAGTGGAATCTGTCCAGTTCGCCCAAGGATTCGGCACCATAGCCGCCAAGGTGACAATGGCCTAGACCGAAGCTAATCAGCGCGCCAATCCGGGCGCTAATCCCGGGAATATCTCAGCGAGGGCTGAGAAAGTGACCTAGAATTTCAAGAACCTGTGCTTTTATCAGGGCTGTGCGCTGCAAACCGGCGCGCAGTCGTAGTATGGGGGAAGAAAATCTAGGCCACAATTTTTATGTTTTAAAATTTTAGGATTTGGAGAAAAGGCAGCTCACATGGAAATTATCATCAGCGACTCACCCAATGATGTAGCTGTCAAAGCAGCAGATATTCTCCAGGGCTACGCCAATCGCGGCGCAACCTTGGGCGTTGCTACCGGCTCAACTCCCTTGGCAACCTATGAAGAACTAATCCGCCGCCACACAGCAGGCGAGCTCAGCTTTGCCGGCTGCAAGATGTTCGCACTTGATGAGTACGTGGGCCTGCCCATTGAACATGAGCAGTCCTATTACAGCGTTATCCACAATGAGCTCTCCAATCACGTTGACATTGACCCTCAGGATGTCCACATCCCGAACGGCCTGGCAGAAGACCTCGCAGCGGGCTGCGCGGATTATGAGCAAGCCATCGTGGACGCAGGCGGAATTGATGTTCAGCTGCTGGGCATCGGCGCTAACGGCCACGTCGGTTTCAATGAGCCTTCCAGCTCCCTTTCCTCACTGACCCGCATGAAGACGCTGCACCCGCAGACCGTGGCAGACAATGCACGCTTCTTTGATTCCGCAGAAAATGTGCCAGTACACGTGGTGACCCAAGGCTTGGGCACCATCCAGCGCGCCGGGCAGCTTTTGCTGCTGGCCACCGGTGAGCAGAAAGCACATGCCATCTCTCAACTGGTGGAAGGCCCCTTGAGCGCAGCCTGTCCAGCTTCCATTCTGCAGATCCACCCGCACGCCACCGTCATCGTGGATGAAGCCGCGGCAAGCAAGCTCAACAACGTGGACTATTACAAGTTCATTCAACAGCACAAACCTGCTTAAACAACGCTAGGCAAGACGGTTCTGCAAACCGTTAGTGACGGGGAGATACTGGCCGGTAGACTAGGACACGTGAATCTTCGTATCTTTGACACCGCCACCCGTTCGTTGCGCGACTTCGAGCCGATCAAGCCCGGCTATGCTTCGATCTATTTGTGTGGTGCCACTCCACAGGCCAAGCCTCATATCGGACACCTGCGCTCAGGTGTTGCCTTTGATATTGTGCGCCGCTGGCTCAGCGAGCTGGGCTTGGATGTGGCTTTTGTCCGCAATGTCACCGACATTGATGACAAGATTTTAACCAAAGCCGCTGATAACAACCGCCCTTGGTGGGAGTGGGTTTCGACCTATGAGCGGGAATTTACCAAGGCTTATGAAACTCTTGGCGTACTGCCGCCATCGGTAGAACCACGCGCGACGGGCTTTGTCACGCAGATGGTGGACTACATGCAACGCCTGATGGACCGCGGATTTGCTTATGCTTCCGAGGGCTCTGTCTACTTCGACGTTGCTGCCTGGGTTAACTCCGAGGGCTCGGATTATGGTTCCTTGTCTGGCAACCGCGTGGAGGATATGGAGCAGGGCGAAACCGATGTCACGGGCAAGCGAAGCCCGCAAGACTTTGCCCTGTGGAAAGCTGCGAAACCAGGCGAGCCTTCTTGGCCCACCCCGTGGGGCGACGGCCGCCCCGGCTGGCACCTAGAGTGCTCGGCGATGTCCACCTACTATCTGGGCGAAAGCTTTGACATCCACGGTGGTGGCCTAGACCTGCAGTTCCCGCACCACGAGAATGAGATTGCACAGTCGCATGCAGCCGGTGATGGCTTTGCCAATTTCTGGATGCACAACCACTGGGTCACCATGGCCGGGGAGAAAATGTCCAAGTCCTTGGGCAATGTTTTGGCCGTGGATAATTTGCTCGATATAGTTCGTCCGCAAGAATTGCGCTATTATCTTGGTTCTGCACATTATCGCTCTGTTCTTGAGTACTCCGAAGGTGCGTTGACTGAGGCAGCTGCTGGCTACCGTCGCATTGAGGAGTTCCTAGCACGCTTTGACAACGTGGAACTCGGTGAGTGGACCGAAGGTTTTGAGAAGGCCATGAATGATGACTTCTCTGTCCCGAAGGCACTGGCTGAAATTCATGTTGCTGTTCGTGAGGGCAATAAGGCCCTTTCTGCTTCCGATGAGCAGACTGCACTATCGCTTGCAGGTTCAGTGCGCCGCATGGCTGCAATTTTAGGCTTCGACCCATTGAGTAATCAGTGGTCGAAGGGTGAATCTGATGAATCTGCTGCACTTGGCGCGTTGGATGTTTTGGTTCAGGCTGAACTAACTCGTCGCGCGCAAGCTCGTGCAGAAAAGAACTGGGCTGTTGCTGATGAAGTCCGCGATCGTCTCGCCGAAGCAGGAATCACTGTTACTGATTCCGCTGATGGCGCCACGTGGTCGCTGAATTAAACTACCGTTAAGGAGAAACACATACATGGCACGTATCCACGGCCGCGGCGGCGCAGGTCCCCGTAAAACCAACAAGAAGGGTGCTGTTAAAGGCACCGGCGGTCAGCGCCGCAAGGGCCTAGAAGGAAAAGGCCCAACGCCTAAGGCAGAAGACCGCACCTACCACGCGAAGCACAAGGCAAAGCTGCATCGCCAGCGCCGCGATTCCGGACGTCATGAGAAGGAAACCGCGGAGATGGTCGTTGGCCGCAACCCGGTTGTTGAGTGCCTACACGCGAAGGTTCCTGCAACCAGCCTCTACATCGTGCAGGGCACGCGCAATGATGAGCGTCTGTCTGAGGCAGTAGCCATTGCGAATGCGCGTAACCTTCCTATCTTGGAAGTCCAGCGCCACGCCATGGACCAGATGACCGGCAATGGCATGCATCAGGGCATTGGCCTGCAGATCCCGCCATACAAGTACGCCGATGTCCATGATCTGATTGCAAATGCTGCTGACAAGGCAGAACCAGGCATGTTTGTCATCCTGGATAACATCACCGACCCACGCAACTTGGGCGCGGTCATCCGCTCCGTTGCTGCCTTTGGTGGTGACGGCGTGATTATCCCTGAGCGTCGCTCTGCATCTGTGACCGCTGTGGCGTGGCGTACCTCTGCTGGTACCGCGGCGCGTTTGCCAGTGGCACGTGAGACCAACATGACCCGCACCGTGCAGGAATTCCAGAAGAACGGCTACCAGGTTGTTGGCCTGGATGCCGGCGGTGAGCACACCCTGGACACCTACAAGGGCGGCAAAGACCCAGTTGTTATCGTCATCGGCTCTGAGGGCAAGGGCATCTCACGTCTGGTTAAGGAAAACTGTGACGTTGTCATGTCCATCCCAATGACCAGCTGGGTTGATTCCCTCAACGCCTCTGTTGCTGCCGGCGCAGTACTCTCCGAATTCGCCCGCCAGCGCCGCGTCGCTGCGCAAGAAGGCTAGATTTGGTTCGAGTGTTTATGGATCTATTGCACAATCCTTAGTGGAGGTGTACTTTTGGGCTATGCACATATTCCAAAGGGGGGATTTGTGCGATATCTAAAAGGGGGACCTATGAGAAGTATCAATTTTGGAGCACAGGTTGTGGCGGTGGCTACGGTCTTGTCAGTCTTTTTATTTGGAGTTGGTTCGGCACACGCCGAATCTACTAGTGAGAGCGTGGGGCAAGTAGCAGTCGATGAGACCGGGAACGAGCGTTCCGCGGTTCCGACTGAAGATGGACTCAAGCTCAATACAGCTCCAGGGGATACAGTATCGATAGATAACGATGTGGCTTCGTGGACGGATTTGGATGGAAACATCATTGCGTCCATCGAGCTCGATGACGAAGGCGACAGTGATACCAAGTTCCGTTTTGATGAAGAAAGCCAAACCATTTCAGCGGAGTCAGCGACCGAGAAGAATCTTCCTGAGGGCATGGTAGTTCAAGCAGCTTGCATGCCGAAATGGGTTGCATGGGCATTCAATATCACGTGGGGTGGGCTGGTTTGTATTCCGGCTTCCCTAGCTGCGAGTGGCGTTGCCACTCCAATTGCTGGAATTGCCACTGGTGCGGCGTGTGAAGCGGCCGGTGGAGCTATGGTGACAGCGGTTTCCTGTTAATAATGAAAGGCGCAAGAGGATGAATAAGAGTTCAATTGGCAAACATACGTACAGTGTCTTGATTGCGCTTGTCATTACTGCCGTTGCGATTCCATTCAGCCCGGGAATACCTTGGCTTGCTTGGCTCGGCGCTTTTATTGTATTACTGGCGGTCGCTGAGATCGCTGGGACTCTGATGCAATCCGATGATGGAAAATTAAAGGCGCAACGACAACGGCAGGCGATCTATTTTGCTGCTGGAGCGGCTGTTGTCATACTTCTCCTCCTAATTGCCTGGTTCATATAATGATGTGAAAACGCGATGCTTAAAGCAGTGATCGTGTGTGATTGGGGTAGGAGTTATTTAAGACAGCTCGAAGAATTCCGCTACGACCTCCGCTGCGGTGAAAGAATCAGTGTTCTTTCCCAAGCGGGGGTCTAGTTCTTTTCCAGAGGGCACAACATGGCCCATGTCTTGGACGGTCCACAGCTCAACGCGGTTGTCACCCGGCCAGGTGGTGACTTCCACGTCTGGGTAGGGGTTGGAGATTTCTGCGGCGCCGGCGTCATTGCGCTCAGCAAAGAACTCGCCGGTAGCAGGTGCGGAAAGCACTTCGCCGCGGGTGCGCTTGGCGTGAATACCAGCCATACCGCCTTCATACGGTGCCTTGTCATCCAAGGTGCCGTGAATCATCAGCAGAGGAGTCGGCTGATAGGCCTCAATTGGATTGGTTGGCGCGAGATTCTCACAGGCAGCCAAGGTTGCAGCGAAGACGGCGGCGCCGGAGAGCAACCCGGGGGCATCAAAAAGCAAGCGCAACACCATCTGCCCACCATTGGAATACCCGCAGGCAAAGATGCGGCCAATGTTGTACTCTTTGCGCAGCTCATCCACGACTGCTTGGGTGAATCCAACATCATCGGTGCCCAGCTCACGCGTCTTTTCCGGCAGGTGCTTACGGGCATCATTGAAGTGATTATGAATACCACCTGGATAGGCCACAATCGTGTTGCAGCTAGCCAGGGCATCAAAGGTGAAATCAGTAAAACGCCGAATCACATTCGGGGACTGCAAAGAACCGTGGAAGACCAACAGTAAATCCTGCGGGGTGTCTTCGGGGTTCTCAGGTGGGACAAGAACGTAGCGACGTTCAGTGTCCTGGAAGGTAATCCGGCGTTGTTCCATAAGCAACAAGCTTAATCATCAACGAGATCGCAACGTTCATCATGGTGGCTGGTGTGGTGTACCTCTGCCGGGTCGGCATTGTTGTGCTGCGGGGAGATGGCCGCCGTGAACTTTTGATTGTCACGCTTAGCGGCAATATCATCGCGCACTGCACGACGATTCATAAGCTCGCTGATACCGCGGCAGATGAGATAGATGATGAAAGAAATGGTGGTGACAAAAACAGACACCGGCAGGCCCGGGGCCAGCGAAAGAACCAAACCACCGACCGCGGCGATTTCGGCGAAGATGACCGACCACATAACGGATTTCAGCGGGGAGGAGGTAATCTGCACCGCTGCCGCACCCGGGGTGATAAGTAGCGCCATGACTAACAGTGCGCCGACAATCTGCACGGACTGCGCGGCGGCAAGACCGACCAACACCGCGAAAAGCACGGCGATAGCGCGCACCGGAATACCCGCTGCTTGGGCCATGATCGGATCGGCGGAGGCAAAGAGGATCAGGCGCCAAAACAGCACGACTGCTCCCACGACAATCACCGTGGTCAGCGCCAGCAACCAGACAGAAGCGCTGGAAACACCAACAATTTGACCGGTCAGCAAAGACATAGCCGCGGTGGAATTACCGGGGTAGAGGTGAATAAACAGAACGGATAAGCCCAGGCCAAAGCTCATGACCACGCCGATGGCGCTGTCCTGCTGGCCTTTAAATCCCAGCACCGCCAGCACAATCGCGGCACCAATCGCGCCGGCGATAGCGCCCCAACCAATGTTGAGACCAAACAACAACGCTGCCGCCGCACCCATCAAAGCCAGCTCAGAAGTCGCGTGCACCGAGAAGGACATCTGGCGCAGCACAATCAGCGAGGTCATCACGCCGGAGAGCGCGCCGAGCAGCGCGCAGGCAATGAGTGCTTGCTGCACAAAGTCAACGGAGAGCAGGTAGACGGTGTCTTCCCACATGGTTTCAAAATCCATTAGGCGACAATAATCCTTCCATCGACGTTCAAAACCTTGACGTTCGCGCCATAAAGCTCAGACAACACTTCCGTGCGCATCACCTCATCCACCGTGCCGAGCACGTGCCCGTGCGGCGCGAGATACAGCACCCGTGAGACCACATCGAGCACCGGGTTGATGCCGTGGGTGACAAAGATGGTTGCGGTGCCCTTGTCATGGCGGCGGCGCTGCAGCCTGTCGATGGTCATCGCCTGGCGTGCAGGATCCAACGACAACAGTGGTTCATCGGCAAGAATTACCTGCGGATCATTAGCCAACGCCTGTGCCTGACGCACCAACTGTTGCTGCCCGCCGGAAAGCTGGCCCACGCGCCGATCCGCGATGCCTTCTGCACCGACCTCGGCGAGCAACTCATCAACCTTGGTCTTGGATGGACTGCGTTTGGCTATAACGCCATGCGCTAAAGACAGCGACACCAGATCACGTGCACGCAACGGCAACTGCTGCGGGAACATGCGCTGCTGCGGGATGTATCCCAGCCGCGCGTTGATTTCCAGCTTGCCCCCGGTGAGCGAACGGGTGCCCAACATGGTGCCCAGCAGCGTGGATTTACCCACGCCATTGGGGCCTAAAACAGCGATAAATTCGCCGGGGTGCACTTCCAAGTCCAGCCCTGACCAGAGTGGGTCAACGGCGGCTTGAGAAAAAGAAACTAACATCAAACTCCAAAAGGATGGTTGGGCTACATCGAGTGATGTCTAAGCCCAACCATCTTAAACGCAGGTTTATATTTTTTAGATTTTATACTTCGAGAGCTTCCAAGCTGGAAACAACTTCTTCAAAGTACTCAAAGAAATTCTGGTTGTCTGGGGGAGTCTCACCAATTTCTACAACCTGGATGCCTTCATCTTCCGCGGTGGTGCGGATGCGGCTGGTCATATCAGTCTGGGTCTGTGGGTTGTAGATGAGCACATCCACATCCCCGGCCTTGAGCTCATCAATGAATGCGGCCAAGTCAGCAGCTGCTGGTTCACCGTGGCTTAAGGTTGCGTGGCGGTAGCCTTCTGGCGTCGCATCAGTCATGTCGGTGTGTGCCAGCATGTAGTCCGCGATTGGCTCGGTCTGTGTGTAGGTGACCTCTGGCAGCGCGTGCAGGCGTGAGTCCAGGTCAGATACCAGGCTCACTACCTCTTCATCACTAGCCTGCGCATCCGGATTAACCTCATTGATCTGCTCCGCAATCTCATGCGCTACTTCCATGACCGCAGTTGGGTCATACCAAATGTGCTCATTGCCATCGATGGAAGAAACATCATGTGAATGTCCCTCTTCGCCATGATCATGGTCATGGTCATGGTCATGGTCGTGATCGTGGCCCTCTTCATCGCCGTGATCATGGCTGTGCGCGGTCAAAGGCAGAGCGTGAATGATCTTGTCCTGGTCCTCGATGGCGTCATAGAGCCAGGCGTCGTATCCGCCGCCGCCGACAACAATGACGTCGGCTTCGCCAGCGCGCGCAAGGTCTGCCGCGGTGGGTTCAAAGTGGTGTGGGTCCATGTTGTTGCCTTCAACGATGGAAGTGACTTCCACATCCACACCTTCAGCGGAGTCAGCAATGGACTGTGCGACATCGCCCCAGATGGACGTGGAGGCAACGATATTCAAGGTGTCGGTGTCATTGCCGCCTTCTGATCCGTAGTCAGATGCTTCATCAGAAGTTGCGGTAGAGCATGCCGATACAAAAGCCAGCGCGCCGACGCTCAGCGCAGCTAAAGCGGCACGTCGGCCGCGGTGGGTGCGGGATGAATTAGGGGAAGTCTGTAAATGCATAAGTTCTATAATTGCCTTATTGAAAACAATTGTCAACTGAAAATGGATTGAAAATGAGTTGAGAGTTAAACCCCTATTTCAAACACCGGGCATGTGCCGTCCATTCCCGGCGAAGTAAAACGGTGCGGGAGCGGTAAGGTGTAGAGCATGGTTAAACGCGGTCCGGTTCGAAAGACTCTTGCTTCACTAGCAGCTGAATTAGGGGTCTCCCGAACGACCGTTTCTAATGCATATAACCGCCCGGATCAGCTCTCGCCAGAGTTGCGTGATCGAATTTTGGCGGCCGCTGCATCGCATGGTTATTCCGGGCCGGATCCGATGGCTAGGAGCCTGCGCACCCGGCGTGTGGGTTCTATTGGCGTGGTGCTGACGGAAGATTTGACCTACGCCTTTGAGGACGCCGCCTCGGTTGATTTCTTGGCGGGTATGGCGCAGGCTCTCGCGGGTGAGCAAAGCACTTTGACGTTGATTCCCGCGGGGCCTGACACAGCTGAGGACACCGGTGCGGCGGAGCTGCTTGGCCGCGCGGTGGTGGATGGCTTCGTGGTCTATTCCGTCGGTGGGGATGACCCGTACCTGGCTGCGGCAGGCAACCGTGGATTGCCCGTGGTGGTCTGTGACCAGCCGCGCGATACCGGGCAGCCTTTCGTGGGCATTGATGATTTCGTGGCGATTGCCCCCGCAGCACAAGCTCTTATCGATGCCGGACACACCGACGTCGGCATCTTATCCATTCGCCTCCGCCACGGGCGCCTTGATGGTTCTGTGGACCGGGAGAATCTAGCTGCCGCCGAGTTTGATACGCAGCGTCTGCGCGTGCAGGGCGCGCTGAAAACTTTCGCCGATGCCGGTATTGATGCTGATGCGATTCCCGTGGTCACTCGCCACATCAACAACCGCGACACCGCGCGGGAAGCAGCCGAAGAACTGCTGAGCAATAATCCGGAACTCACCGCGGTGCTATGTACAACGGACTCCATGGCGTTGGGTGTTATGGACTACGCCGAAGAACATGGAATCAGCATTCCCGAAGAGCTCTCAGTCACCGGTTTCGATGGCATCGAATCGGCCCGCCTGCGCGGTCTGACCACGGTCATCCAGCCAAACTTTGACAAGGGCGCAGAGGCCGGCCGCATGCTGGCACAGCTTATTGATGCATCCGTTGCCAACACCGACTATCCCACCGACGCCGACGGCGAGCCCCTGCGCTTTCTCCTCGAAACCCAGCTCGCGCCGGGCAACACCGTCGCGCCGCCGCGGACCTGATGAAGCGGCGGGTTTTGTTGAGACCTGCGTAAGAATGCAGGCCAGAGACCACCATGTTGATGAAGAATAAGTTGAAGATCATGGTGGCGAATGCCAAGAGGTTTACAAACGCGGCCTTCTCCGGACCCCAGCTGGGAGTCGCACGGGCGTGTAGATACGCGGCATAAAGAACCCACGTCATAAACGACACTGCTTCTTTTGGATCCCATCCCCAGAACCGTTCCCATGCTGATTCAGCCCAGATGGCGCCGAAGATAACTCCCAGACCAAAGGTGGGGAGGGCAGCGATTGCGAACCGGTACGCAAGGGCATCTAGTTTGTCTGCGGACGGAAGCGGGCGAACTAGGAATGACAGGAATTTGAGGTTGGATTTTTCTTCCCACACCCGCAACAAGTAGAGCAAAGATCCGACACCGGAGGTCAGGCCGATTGATGCGCCAAAGATGACCGTGGTGATGTGAATAGGAATCCAGTTGGATTGCAGCGCTGGAACGACCGGAGCAGCTTCCGCATAAAGACGGGCTGCAGCGTAGAACATCAACAGCAGAGTCGGGGTGAGAAACCACGGCACGAGGGTGATATTGCGGCGCTCGCGCGCAACCAGGATTGCACAAATGATCATTGCGACGAGAGCAAAAGCGACCGAGTATTCATAGAGGTTTCCGAGCGGAAATCGAGATACCGCGATTCCTCGAATAGTCCATGAGGCAGCGTGCAGAACCAAACCTAAGAACAACAAGAACCGAACTATTGAGGAAGAACGGTGCGCTTTTCGTGATTGCGTACTAACGCCGTTCTTGGCTTTGGTAATTGTGCCAGTGCTGTTCCCGGAAACCACGGCTTGCTCAGTGGCGGTTTTAGCTTGATTCTGTTTTCGAAGGATTTCTGAGATGAGGCCGTAGTAGTACAGCGACACCAATAAACACAGAATATATGTGGTGAAAGCACCCTGATAAAACACATCCGAGATGCTTGAAAGCTGCGCGTTGGCACCCATAATTTTCCTTTTCGAGCCCCCCGACCCCGAGAGCAGGCAATTTCTATTGCAAGATATTGCTGACTACTTTGAATGTACTCAAAAAGGAAAGGTTAGCCAATGCAAAGTGGCCAGAATCAACGCGCGGTGAATCCTTAGTTAGTAAGGAAGTCCTGGCGTGCCTTCAGAAGCGTTTGTAAGAACGTTGCAACCTCGTCGATATCGGCAACGCGCAGGTAGGCGCCGGTGTCGCCGTCGCCGACCTTCACGCCCAAGTCATTAGGCTGGTCAAGAACTGCGAAACCGTGTTCATCGGTGGTGTCATCGCCCAAGAAAACTACCGCGGTGGCATCGACAGTCTGGCGGTGAGTCTCCAACCAGGTGCCCTTGGTGGCGGTGGTCGCGGAGAACTCCACCAAGTTCTTGCCCTCAGTGACGAAGTAATCGCCGGGATCCACTTCCAGTCCGCGTGCTAGGGCAGCGTTTGCTTCCTTTGGGTTGCGTTCATAAACAGCCTTGACGTGCAGTCCACGGTGGAAAGGCTTTTCCTCAACAAATGCACCTTCATAGTCAGCGGCAATGGCGTTGAGCTCACCTCCGACGCGGTCAAGGAAAGTCTTCATGTCTTCAGACAGAGCACTTTCTTCACCCTCAGTCTCCGCGCCGTGAGAACCGCCAAGCAATACTGGCGCACGCAGCGGAAATACCTTCTTCAAGCCATCCAGGTGACGTCCTGACAGTGCGGCAGCGAAGGTGTTGGGTAGCTCGGCGAAAGCAGACAATGCATCGATGGAGTCTTGATTGACCGGGACGGCATAGATATCCGTGGAATGATGCGCGAGCGTGCCATCAAAATCAGAGACCACGAACAAGCGCTCAGTGGAGGCTAGCTTGTTGATGATCTCTTGGGCCTGTGCGGAATCACGAAATGCAATGGGAAAGTCAGACATGGCTACAAGATTACCCACGAAAAAGAAAACAAGACCTACAAGCAGAGCTTTGCAGGTCCTAGTCTGGCCCCGTCTTGCCTAGTTCGTCTTGAGCTAGAGCCCCACGAAGCGGATGGCTGGAGAATTCACTAGGTCATCCTGAAGAGTCAAAATCAGCTGATTGTTCTTATCCACAGCAATATCGAACTCATTGCCCTCAACATATAGGCGCGACAAGTTGTTGTGCGTCCACTGCATTTCACCCGAGCATTCCACGCTGCCGGTCTCGCCCTCGGTGTCATATGCAATTGAATCAATGCGTACCGAGTCAGCCTTGCGCAGCTCCGCTGCGGAATCATCTTCAGAGTCTGGGGCGTCACTAAAGTAGCTGACCTCTGCCCGGAAGTGCTCACAGCCGGTCGAGCCAATCATGGAAGTTTCACCAAAGACAACGCGTGGGACCACCAAGGCGTTCTCAGAGATAGTGCCATTCGACTCAGGCGAGGTGTACACGCCAATCGCTTGCCAGGTCTTTCCGCCCACGCGGTCATCACCCAGTGGCTCCGGTGGGGCATCGTCAGGCGTACTGCATCCTGCGAGCACAAGGGCTGCTGCGGCCAGACCACCTGCGACATACTTGTTGACCGCGCGGCCCAAAAACTTCTGGCCAAAAAGGTTGGAAATTGTCATTATGCGCGTGCCTTATCCAAGGCACTTAAGAATGCGGACGCCCATAGGTCAACGTCATGTTCCATGACTTGGTTGTACATCGATGCCATTCGTTCTTTCATCATCTCCGGGTTGTCCTTCAAACCCCAAGCTGCCTGCAGCATGGCTTTCTTAGTATCTTCAATATCGAATGGATTGCACAGGTGCGCCTGAGTGAGCTCATCCGCCGCACCGGCAAACTCTGAAAGCACCAGGGCACCCGAAGAATCAGCACGGGTGGCCACGAATTCTTTGGCCACCAAATTCATACCGTCACGGAAAGGGGTGACCAGCATGATGTCCGCCAGGCGGTAGTAGCGCATCAAAACATCTTTGGACACTGAGCGGTGCTGATAATGCACCACCGGGCGGCCAATCTGCGCGAAACGGCCATTGATGCGGCCGACTGCTTCTTCCACGTTCGAGCGGGTAATGCGGTAGCTATCAATACGCTCACGCGACGGCGTAGCTAGTTGAACCAGCGCAACATCGGCCGGATCCAACGCGCCGGAATCAAGCAATTCCTCGAAAGCTAGAAGGCGCTGCAGGATGCCTTTGGTGTAGTCCAAACGGTCAACGCCAAGGAAGACCGTGGAGGGCGACCCCATATCGAGGTGCATTTGCTCCAACGCTTCATCGGCTTCCTCATGGGAGCCCGACGCAGTCGGCGTCGCCATCGCGGAAGTATCAATAGAAATTGGGAATGCGCCAACCCCAAGCTTGTGACCGCTTGGAGTAGTGATGGTGATTCCAGCTTCACGAATGGTGATGTCGCCGCTGATTTCAAAATCATAGGAACGGCACAGCTCAACAAAGTTACGAACGTTAGATACCAGGTGGAAACCGATGAGGTCAGCGTCCATGAGCCCCCGCAGCATCTCATCCCGCCATGGAAGCTGGCGGTAGATTTCTGGCGGTGGGAACGGAATATGCAGGAAGAACCCGATGGTGAGATCCGGGCGCAGCTGGCGCAGGATCCCCGGAACGAGCTGCAGCTGATAATCCTGCACCCACACCGTTGCGCCGTGTGCTGCAACCGATGCTACCTCGGTGGCAAAACGTAAATTGACGTCGCGGTAGGCATCCCACCAGGAGCGATTGAACTCCGGGGTGACAATCAGATTGTGATACAGCGGCCACAGCGTGGCATTAGAAAAGCCCTCATAGAACTCCTCATAGTCATACTGAGTGAGCTCCACTGGGTGAAGAAGTACCCCGCGTTCAGTGCGGAATGGCTCCGGTGATTCATCAGCAACACCAGGCCAGCCAACCCAGCAGCCCTGATGCTTTTCCAAGACCGGCGACAGCGCAGAAACGAGACCGCCAGGGGACGCCTGCCAGGTCTTTGCGCCGTCGGCTTCTGTAATCATGTCGACGGGAAGCCGGTTCGCAACAACGACAAAACTGTTGTTGCCTGCGGCTCCGCCTGTTTGGTTAGCGCCCTTGACGCTAACGCCCGTGGCGGTCTCGCTCATGTGCTCAAAGGCTCCTCAAGTTGGCTTTCGCTGGATGAAGTGAAACTAGCTTGAAGTCTTCTTAGCAGCAGTCTTCTTCGTAGCCTTCTTAGCAGCAGTTTTCTTGGTCGCTTTCTTTGCTGCGGTCTTCTTGGTGGCCTTCTTAGCCGGAGTCTTCTTCGCGGCCTTCTTTGTTGCCTTCTTGCGGGTGGTCTTTGGTTCTGCTTCGACCTGCTCTGCCAGAACCTTCTTGTGGATTAGACCCTCAGGTTCCACACCCAGCATGGACATCAAAGTAACGCCGTCCAAGAAGTCTTGAGCGTACGTTGCGACAACGCGGCGAGCTGAGCGCGCGGTCTCTTCCTCCACAGCATGCATCTGCTCCGCTGCTGGCTGTGTGTCAGTGACCTTTGGTGGCACGAGTTCCTCCTATATGCGTTCCCTGCGATTAGCCAGGGAAAATGATGATCAACCGTGAGTAGGGTTCAGACCGGATATTCTACCGCATCTCACCTTGTGAAGCCGCATCGCCCTCATTTTCACCGGCAGGCTCGGCACTGTTTCCTTGTTCAGCGGCCTGTGCTTCTTCGGCTGCGGAACGCTGGGCAACGAATTCTTCCGTACCTGGTGAAGTGTATACGGTTGGGGCTTCTTCGTCTGGCCAATGCTGCGCCGGGAAGGTAGTGCGTGGCGGCCACGCTTCATCGTAAGCGTGCTCGTTTGGCTCAACTTCCCACTGTGCCGTTGGCGTGGCATCAGCATAGACGGTGGTGGTAGCTTCCGGCGGTGCTGTCGGTCCCTGAATTGGTGGCAATTCGGGACGGTTAACCCGTGGTGCAAGCGGCGCCATTGGCACCCGCGGAATCTTCTGTGCCTTCGCAGCCAAGCCCTTTGCTTGAACCACCGAATAGCGGCTTATTCGTTTGAACGCGGTGTATGGGCGGAAGTGCTTTGGACGGCGCAGACGACGCGCACCGCGCTCGCCCAGGAGAACACCAGCTGCGAGTGCGCCGGCGATAGCTAGCGCGGTTGCCAGGTTTGAGATACCGGTGATGAACTGCTCGTTCAAGGAGGCGTACATACCGCGGTAGAGAGTCAAACCAGGAAGCATTGGCGTATAGCCAACAATCATGGTGATAAGCGGCGGGATGAAGAAGCGACGAGCCAACAGACCACCGGCAAGGCCCACAACAATCGCAGAAATACCAGAGGCAACAACCACGCTGGCGCCGAAAGGAACGACCACGAAGTAGTAGAACAACATGCCTGATGCGGCAGTCGCACCGGAGATAAGCACCTCAGTCCAGGAAGCGTGCAGTGCGAAGCCTAGCGCCGCGGAACCGATGCCACCCGCAAGAACCAGCAGCGGGATCTCGTAGTACACCGGCGATGACATGGAAGCCAGTGGCGGAAGCGGGTAGCCGATCCACGCGGAGAACTGAATGCCCAAACCGACGCCGCCAACAATCGCACCTGTTGATAGGAGCGCTTCAAAGAATCGCGCCGTGGATGTCACGGGTGCTCTGGTAATGCCGTCAATAATTGATTGCACCAGCGTTAGACCAGCAACCAGGACGATGATGCCCATACCGATAACCTGGCTGGGTGAGAACGCCAATCCAAGTGTGGATGCAATGTTGTAGACGACTGCTGCGGGCACAACGGCCATAAATCCGCCGACAATATTGTGATAGAACGGCGGGATTCTCAGCCCTTCCATCCAGATGACAACCGCCATGATGCTGAATGCAACAAAGAAGGACATGATTGCCACGAAGACGTTGCCGCCCAGCATGACTGAGAACGCGCCACCCATCGTGCCCCAGCCAAGCAACTCAGTGAAGATGGTGCGCGGCGACTTCATGGCCTCGATGTCATCCAGGGCTTGCTCTGCAACAGCAGGCGGGGTCATACCCGTGTGGATCGAACGAATCAGACGGTCAACAGCGGAGAGTTTAGAAAAGTTAACAGTCCACTTCGGGGCTGAGCGCAACACAGTAAGTGGCTGCCGTTTGGAACCGGTACCGATATTGGTGTGGATGGTAATCGTGGACATGACGATATCCACGTGGCAGTAGTGCAAACCGTAAGATGCCGCGGCGAGATACACCTGCGCGCGGGCATCCGCGTTGGAGCTGCCGGAGAAGATCAAGATCTCACCAATGCGCGCCGCGATTTCCATAACGCCGGTCACCTGCGCTGGGTCTGTCAGATCGACTGGTGCCAGGGGTGATGGCGGCGGTGCCGCCATCGCGGTATCGACCGTTGCAACGTGGTCGGTGTTGAGGAAACCTTCAGGGAATTCACCAGTCAGGATGCCGTGAACAGTGGAGTATTCATCAGGGATAGAACTGGTTGCTGAAGTACCTTCAGCCGACGTTTCCGACTTATCGCCCTTGAACAGGCGTGCCTTAAAAGACTCAAATACAGACAACGAACTTCCTCTACACCAGCGTTGATGAACTACATTAAACTCTTCGGATATTTACACTGCACACAGTCGCATTACACGTTTTCTGTACTGCACTTTAATGCCGGAACTCGATTCGTGCATACCACCGCGTAAACATTAGTTTTCACCAGAAATAACGCCGTGTCATGCGTTGAAATGTGGTCTGTAAAACTCGGCTTTTGCCACTGCGTATAGCCCTATTTGGAAGTTTATAAACGGAATGTTGTAGTGTAAATAGGCACTGCTGAAGTGGCGCAATTGGTAGCGCAACGCACTTGTAATGCGTAGGTTGCGAGTTCAAGTCTCGTCTTCAGCTCAAAAAATACCCCTTTACCAGTATGTTTGGTAAGGGGGTAAATGTTTATGAGTATCTCAAGTCATGATTAAGTCACAACATTGATTCAGGTGCGAACAGTTCCAGGATTGCCGTGTTGTCTCCAGCATCCGCCGCCCGCTGGACGTAATACCGCCGCGTAATCTCAGTGGACGCATGCCCTAACTGTTTCTGTGCTTCTTCCAAACTCGAAGTGTTGGCAATTGCCGAAGCAACAGATGACCGGAAAGACTTTAACTTCACGTGGCTAAAGACTTCACCCCGTGCATCCCTAAACCTGGTTCGCACGTTTACCGCGTCCATGAAGCCGCCCTTATCGTTAGGGAACACCAACGGGCTATCAGCCACCTGGACGCGCTCAACCAACATGTCGCTAAACCACATTGGCAGTTTCACAATGCGGTAGCCGTTCTTAGTCTTTGTCTCAGCCTGTCGAATGAGCTTGCCGTCTTGCCTAACAATCGTTCCAGTGTTCGCAATAGTCGCCGGAGTGGTCGATAGGTCTACATCCGACCACTGGAGCGCTAGTACCTCATTAATGCGGAAACCGGTGGCCATGCACGCCCCTACGATGCCCGCCAGGTCAGTGCGTTTATAGGGTGTCTGCCATGCCTGGATGTTCTTCCAAATGGCTTGGACTTCTTGCAGACTCAAAGCCACAGGTTCATCATCGTCACTAGCGTTGCTTTGCAGCTTCACACCATGGGTCGGGTTATTTGCCCATATTCCCAGCCCGTTCATCACCGTGAGGTCATAAGCGCGAGATAGCAGCACTTTAGCCAATTTAGCGTTAGCCGGGGTGCGTTCCGATAGTTTCATCAACCAGTGGGTAATCACATTCTTTGAGCACTCATACAGCGGTAGATTACCGATAGCCTGATCGCCGCGTTCACCCTTGAATAGCGATAGTTGCCGTTCGTAAGTGTTGACAGATTGCACCCTAAGTTTGTTGCCTACGGTGCCGTTGCGCATAGCGACAATAGTTTGTTCTAGCAGTTCGTTAAGGGTGTGGTGAGAGTCCAGGGGAGCGCCGGCGTTCTCATAGACACGCATGTTCGCGTTAGCTCGTAAGACATCCTCAGCTATTTGTTTTGTACGCCCGGTGCCTTGCACCTGGACGCGCTTATTAGCGTATGTGCGGATGTGGCCGCGTGCTCGCCATTTACGCGGTTCTATCTGTGTGAACCGTATGGTGCCTACTTCACCTATCGGTAGTTTCGTCCTCGCCATTGTCTTTCCGTGCCTTTCTTTTTGAAAGGTGCACAGGCTCAATGTCTAAGTGGCCAATTTTGCGAGCGTGGGCAATTATTCGGGTAGCAGTACTTCTACTTACTTTGAACTGTCGTTCGACTTCCTCAACGGGTGGGATTCTGCGAATCGATGCCGCTTTGTAGATTTCAGCGGCAATGTATGCAGCGTGATCCTTATTCTTTGGCCATAGCCGCCGAGTTTCCTCATTAACCGTGAACATTGGTCTTAATCCAGGCCAACCACGCTCACTCATTTCTTGAAGAGCCAATTCAGATAAATGTTGGATTGGAATTGTCCGAAGTAGAGCGGAAGTAACATCTTTCGTGCTCAATTGCATGCTAGATACTTCGAATTTGCCTATTCGAACATCTGGCTGGAGCCAGAAAGTGAGATGAATTAAGGAATATCCGTACTGGATTACTTCCTTAAAAGACATATCTAGGAGTAATTCCTTATTACTTCGCCGGGTGCCTCGTTGAGCCGAAACTTTGTACCAAAACTGTCCCATTTCAGGATCGCCTGGTTCGTATTCGACTTTCTTTAGTTTCCATTCGGTCACTAGCTCATTGTGTCCTGTGCACTATTAAGTTCGCAAGATAGCGCAAAGTTGAACTATCTATTGACAAAGATACCTCAGGTGAGCTATCTTTTACAACAGGTGAGTCAAACAGGTTTACCGGTAGAGCAAATTGGAGAAATGACCATGAGATTGATTGATGCGTATAAACCACAAGAGCTAGCGACCGAGCTAGGTGTTTCTGTCCACACGCTTAATACGTGGCGCAGCCGGAATAAAGGCCCGAAATTCGTGCGCATCGCCGGGCGTATCCACTACATGCGCACAGACGTAGAGCAGTGGATCCAAGACCAAATCAACGCCGCCTAGGAGCACATCATGCAAGACTTCACTATCCCCGAACACGTCACCATCGAATCGCACCGCGTAAGCGCCGGCTACCAGATTGACGGCACCATCGCCGAAACCCCCGTGAGCATCAACGGCTGCACACTCAACGAAATCATCACAGACCTGGTTGACTTCTTTAATTCGATGGAAGAACACGCCGATGACTTCAACATCTGGAAAGTCACAGGCGATACCGAACACCTGGAAATCATCATCAAAGGTTCGTTACTCAGGTTCGACGTAGACCACGGATACACGGGGGAATCAGACCCCGTAACTGTTTCCATTCTCGCCACCGAGAAGTAAGCCAAAAAGAAACGCACCCCAGACCAACCAGGGGTGCGTAACGCCAAAGCCATGACCACAGGAGTGTAACCAAATCATGTCCACTAAATCGTATCACAGCCCTATCGAAAACTTGACCGAAGATTCCCATCCGCTCGAAGCGTGGCAGGTTGAGAAAAACGTCCATGAACCATGCTTTTGGGTCTTCCACATCGACAGCCCTAGCGACCGTACTGCATTCACTATTGAACAGCTGGAAGTGTTCGTGGACGTGCTGGAGACAAGCCTGTGTGACGCGGACGAGCCTATCCCGTATTCGCTCGCTTGAAATCTGGACAACGGGAACTTGTACGTAGTTTCACGCATATGCACACCGATGACACATATCTCACGATAGAGCAGGTAGAAGAGCAGACCGGCCTTAGCCGCCGAACTATCTTGAAGCGCGTTAACGCCGGGATGCTCACCCGCTACAAATCCATGTCCGATGCCCGCCGCTACCTATATCGCCGGGAAGAGGTAGAGGTGCTCATCACCATCACCCCGGTCTAAACCATGACAGAACAGCCCGGTAAGCCGCTAAAGCTAACCACCCAACAGAAACGCCTTATCAGGTATGCGTACGAACTACTAACAGGCCAGCAGGATCCGGAATGGGTGAAGAATTCACCCGACCCAGTGAAGCGCGTTTACAGGGCAGGCATGCAAGTAACGCTTATCGAAATGGTCACTGCCCTATATCCCACGGCTAAGAGGTTTAACGCCGAGATATTCAAGCGGGAACTTTTCGACTACCACCGCGAACAGCAAGACAACCGATAAGAAAACCCCCGCAATGGTGGCAGCCATAAATGCGGGGGTGGGAAGAAATCTAATGACTATTTTACAGCAGCCAACACGCAGACACAACACGAACGATATCGACATGCGAGAGTTCCGCGAATGGCAGGCAGGCATGAAACGCCGCTACGCCGCATCGTTGCGTTGCGAACCCCTAGCGCACCGCCCCGGTGATGACCGTGGCTTCTCAATGCATTGGAGCCGGTAGCCATGAACACCCCACAACCAGGAGTACCTACATTGTCCACCAGTCAGACCCGGCACCTGGAGCCAGTGCCACCAGCGCCACAGCAACCAGAGCCACTCACAGAGCTTGCAGCATGGCTAGGGAAATACATCAAAACAGCTCATGAGGATGACCTACACACCCTAACGCTTTGGGTAGTACACACGCACCTACTTGAAGAGTTGGCAACCACACCCCGGCTACTTCTAGATTCCCCGGTTCCAGGTTCAGGGAAAACTACCGTCTTAGACCACTTTTTACGGCTTTGTTACCAGCCTGTATCTGCCGCCGCCTTATCTTCAGCCGCGCTACTGGCACGCATCCTAGCCAAAGAGCCGCGCACCATCCTTATCGATGAAGCCGAGAAGTCACTATCGCCAAAGAAAGATGGACGTGATGACATGCTTGCAATCCTTAATTCTGGATACCGCAAAGGTGGCTCGCGCCCCGTCCTGGTGCCAGATAAAGAGCAGAACTGGAAGATGGAAGAAATGTCTACCCACGGCGCGGTGGCGATGGCAGGCAATTCTCCAGATCTCCCAGAGGATACACAACAGCGTTCTATCCGTGTTCTTCTTCTGCCGGATCATGCAGGCACAGTTTTGGATTCCGACTGGGAAGAAATTGAAGCCGATGCCAAAGAATTACAGGCGCGCATCGCACTGTGGGCAGACCAACAGCGGCCGCACATACGCAATGCCCGCCCGGTGATGCCAGACAGCCTTAAAGGCCGTAATCGTGAGAAATGGAAACCACTTCTTAAAGTTGCGTGGTTAGCCGGCGACAAATGGCCACAAGTTTGCACCCACCTAATCATGAATGATCTAAACGATCAGGCAGCAGATAGAGAAGCCGGCATGAATCGACTACCTCGTCACGTAACACTTATTAACGATATTCGACAGGCGTGGCCAAAGGGTGAAACATTCTTTGCAACTCAGGACATGCTTTCAGCGATTAAGGTGTCATCGCCCTATATGTGGACTTCTCAACACGAATACGGCGACCTCACCATCCAGGGCATGGGGCGAATGTTGGTTAAGCATTACAACATTAGGGCGGAGCGTGAGAGAGGTGCAGAGCGCCGCCGTGGCTACTTTCTCAGCCAATTTAAACCGGCTTGGGACGCTTTAGCCTAGACCCTCTCCTTTTGACCGGACGTACCGGACGAACCGGCGAACCGGACGATATGACCAAAGTATCAAACATAAACGTCCAGTTTCCCGGTTCGGCCAGTCCGGGCAGCTAAAAAGGGACACCCCCTAACCGGACACAGCCTAAAGAAGTAGGACACCATGACCGATAAACTAGACCGCATCGTACAGCCATCCCAGCCGGTTGACGATCTAAAAAAGGATCCGCTAGCGGAAGAAGTTCTGGTCGCTTGGAGCGTAGGAATGGGGCGTAATGAGATAGCCCGCAACCTCCAGATAAGCCGGTATCGTGTCTCAAAGATTGCCGACGCGCACGGATTAGAATTCGACACAAAACACGCCGCCGCCGCTACTCAGGTACACGCGGAGCGCGCTAAAAATGACCGCGCCACCCTGGAAAGTAGGTGGGCATCATTAGCTCACGATGAACTGGATAAAGCGGAACAGGAACTAGATCCTCAATCCCGGTTCATGCACATTAAGAGCGCCGCCGTGGCTACCGATAAATCCGTAGCCCTGGCCGATAGTGCGAACAGGCTAGACGCTGGAGCCGATGCCGCCGAAGAGGGCGAACGCCTAGTAGCGATTCAGCTTGGCTTGATGACTTCGCAGGCCGAAAAATTGCGCGCACTCATGGCTGACCCTTCCCCTGGTAAGAAACAGCCCGGCCTATGGTCAATCCGTGGCACGGAAGAGGAAAGCGAGCCGCCGTAGCGCTGGCTAGACAATCCTCAACCACAACCGATATCAACGGTGCAACAGCGCCACCTACCCCTATAGGAGAGCCACATCATGGCTAAATCACTTTCAGCAATCCAGGCCGAAATCATCAAATTGAACGTAGAAATGAATGAGCTGGCTAAGTCCATGCAGCCGCTCAAAAGCGATTACACCCCGGACGGTCTCCAGAAGCGCTATGCCGATACCGTAAAGCGTGCACAGTTCGGTGAACGTATCGCAAAGCTACGTGAGCAGGCCGCCGCGTGGAACGGTGGCGCGCACAAGTCAGCGGACGACGCGGTTAATAAGTTGTTGCCTTACCCAACAGAGCCTAACGCCCGCGTTGCCACCGAGCTTGCAATGCAGCGTGTTCTAAGCCGCCCTAATCTGGATGCAGATACCGCCGTTCAAATCTTTGAGAAGTTGGGCACGTCATGGGAGCGCACCATGCTAGGCCATGAGTTCGCCGCGAGGGGGCTTGTCTCCAGCGAGATGCAGGACGGTATTCTAAAGGCGAATGAACCGGAGTATGCCGCCGCGCAGGATTCCCGTAATTATGCGGATACGGCAACCCATGTTGTTGGCAGTCAGCTGGAGTTCCTGGAGCGTCTCGCAGGTGATTTCAATGCTAGTTCTGATGCCACGGAGCAGATTAATGTGTCATCGTTGCCTGGAGCCGATGCCGCTTACTAGTTTCACTGTGGTTTGCCCCCGCCTGTTGTTTGCAGGTTGGGGGCGTTCTGCGTTTTGCCTGTTCAATATTGCCGTTTAAGGCGATGAAGAAATAGGCGCGGGTGGTTGTACCCTCCAGTCGCTTAAGCGGGTTTATCTAGTGGGTTCAAAGTCATGATTAACTCACTACTTTGTTCTAATCGTTCGCAGTCCTGTTAGCCCTAAATGTTGCACATTTATGCAGGTCACAGATCTTTCGTCTAACTAAAACTATAAATAATGACGTTTGATTAACTAGCACAAACTTACTATTTGTATTGCGTAGGTTGCGAGTTCAAGTCTCGTCTTCAGCTCAAATTTTCCCCTATGGTCTGCTGTGCAGCTCGCATAGGGGAATTTGTCTTGAGTAGCCATTGAAAGTTTCTCCCTCTGTACATTGGGCTGCACGTTGGTTATTCCCACATCCTGAACTGGGCTGCGAGGTTTGCCATTATTTGTACGAGAATTGGGGAATCATGAGCGAAGGACGAAACAAAGACGGCGGAATGTCGGAGCTATACGCGGAAAAACTGCAGGAGCTCGAAAAACGCGCTCGGGCGGTTCTCATTGAGCATCAGGCTGGAGACAGTGCACTTGTGCATTCAGAACTGAATGTTGCTGACCTCGGTGAAGTAGATTTTCCACGGAAGGCAGTTGAGTCAATTCGGGACTCGGACTTGCCTAGGAGTGAGCGGCATGAGCTAATGACGTACTTGCTGGGATGCTGGTACAAAGACAACATTGGTGGAACATGGACCTATGTTCCAATGCTTGTAGAGCAGCCTGCGCTTTACTTGGGATTTGGTATCGGAATAGCAAACGCATCTGGCACCGTACTGGCTAATGTAGCGGAGACTGCGCGCGGGATTCTTGAAGGAGCAGACATGGACTTTGAGGAAGCTCGTTTCAATGCAGACGTCAAAGTCGCGAAAAGCAGCACCGATGAAGCTCGGGGAGCATCCGAAAGATAAATTGCGCTGGAACACACTTGGTTTAGCGCTACAGAAATGCGGCTCCGCAGAGGAATTCAATACCTGCGGGACCGCATTCTTTGTGTCTTGAAAAGAGACACAAGCGAGCCGATGAAAGGCGCGAGCAGGATGAAAATCAGCCAGAGTAAGGTACGGGCGCGGTTGTTTCGCTGGAAGTAAAGATCGATTGCCGACCAGGCAGTGAGTACGACAAGAACAACAGCAAGTGTGCCAAATGCAATGTCAGTGGCGGTGAGGATCAGAGGATTCATTCCGTGCTCATTTCATTGCTGGTCCGGTCATTGGAACTTGAGGTTTGAGGTTGGATGACAACTTTCCACAGATAAAGGGCAAGGACAATGCCGAGTGAGATGAGGACGGCGCCGGAGACCCGGCCGGCCCAGACGGTGGGCCAGGGGAGAAAACCCGTGCCGGGATGCTGTTGATGACAAATGGTTCCGCGATAAGACCAAGCGGAACGATCAGAAGCAGCCAGGGGAATTTGTGGGAAAGGCCCCCGATAAGTCCGAAGGTGGGACCGGAAATGAAAGAGCCATACATCCACAAGGCGTTGCTGCTAAAGATCTGATCATCGAAGACGCCGATGAGCAAACCAAATGCGTAATGAATAGCCAGCATGGCGAAGATGATGACGGTACCGGCAAGAATGCTGCGCCACAGGCCGGGGGCCGGCAACACGCCCAGCCCACACGCTCATCGACGCCCAAAGGATGCCGGAGCCGACAACAAGGCCCACGGTGTTGCGCAAGAACAGCAAGCTGTTGGCTTCACCGGAAAGCATTGCAGTCGTGGTGAAGTGCCCAAGCGCGTATCCAAAAGTCGGCACCGCCGCCACGATGGTGATCGTCTTATATCGTGCCATCACAATTTCCCCCGATAAGTCGTAGTTTTCGACTATACCGCCGCGATTCGGTCGAGGAGGTTGTCCACCATGAGTTTGCGGTTGGACGCAGACAGGGGGCGCTGCGAGATGTGGTCATAAACCCACAGGCCGTTGGCAATGAGCGAGATTTCCAGCATTTCCGGACTCAAGTCTGGGTCGGAAGCATTGGGAATCCACTTGCTATCCACCGGGACCCACTGCTGCGCGAAGTCAGGGTGAGACTTGGTGTGGATGCTCAAGATGAGCTCCACCAGCGGATCATTTTTGCCAAGCGATAAAATCACCGCGTGCAGGCGCTGCTTGGCGTCTAGCTCATCGGCAGGTGCGCCAGCGATGGAGATGAGCTCATCCTCCCAGCGCTGCGCGGACCACGCGTGGATGTCAATAAGCATCTCGTGGCGCGAAGGAAAGTGATAGATCAGCCCTGATTTAGACATGCCGGTCGCCTCAGCGAGTGACTCATAGGTCAACGCGGGAACACCATCGCGTTCAATGATGTTCAGGGCTGCTTGAAGCGCTACTTCCTTCTTGCTAGTGCGCGCCACCGTTTCCTCCTGACTTCGGGTTATCGCGGAAGCACCAGACCGTGACAATAGTGAGGATGAAAGCAAAGACAGCCATGAATCCCACGGTGGTGCCGTATGCAGAAGCATACGCGGTCGAGGCTTGAGCATGACCAAGCCCACCATGCAGAGCTACGATGCCCATGTGCTTGAGCTCCGCCGGAAGATTAGTCAGATACAAAGCAGGAGTCAGCGAACCCACGAAGGCCACGGACAGCAAGGTGCCGAACTCATAAGAGACTTCCTCCACGCCGGCGGCCATGCCGGAGCGGTGCATCGGAACCGAACCGATAATCGCGATGGAAGATACGGACATGATGGAACCCGCCCCGGCGCCCAGGAAGAGTAGGCCGGTAATGAGCAGCGGAACCGAATCTGCATGTGTGGACCACATGGCCAGCCCCGTGCCGATGGTGGCGAGCAAGAAGCCGCCAGAAATCAACGGCAAGAAACCTATGCGGTGCAGGTTCGCACCACCGAGTGCGGACATTGGCAAGGCAGCTACGGCAGCCGCGGCAACAACGAGACCGGCGTGGAAGGGCGAGAAATCATCAGCGAGCTGAAGCTTTTGCGCCGTGATCATCTCCAACCCAGCCATTATGAACATCGCGCCCGAAGCCGCAATGACACCACCCGCAAACAGGCGGTTGCGGAAGACTTCAAAGGTCAACAGTGGCTCATCCAGCTTGTTCTGACGCTGGACAAAGAGGTGTCCGCCGATAATAAACGCCACGAAAGCCACGGCGATGAGAATCCATGAGCGGTTCGGGTTAGCCAGTTCCTTGATGGTCAACGTCAGACCGGTGAGGGTGACCAGCGCGAAGATAGAAGACACCAAATCCCAGTGCTTGATTGGGTTAGCCATATTCGGCGGCGCCAACAATGCTGTAGCAATCAACGCGATAACCACGATGGGGACGTTGATGAGGAAGACCGAGCCCCACCACCACACTTCCAGCAGCGCGCCGCCGACAACTGGACCGGCCGCAGCGCCGACCACGGCAACGGAGCCCCAAATTCCGATGGCGGTATTGCGCTCTTGCTCATTGGTAAAGGTCAAGCGGATAAGCGCCAGAGTTGCAGGCATCATTACCGCAGCGCCCAGGCCAAGCAACGCGCGGGCGGCAATCAAGAACGCCGGGGTGGGGGAGAACGCCGCGGCTAACGATGCCACGCCGAAGATTACCAGGCCGGTGGTAAACATCCGACGGTGGCCAATCTTGTCACCCAAGGTGCCGGTGCCCAACAGCAGACCAGCCAGGACTAGCGGATAAGCGTTGATGATCCACAGCTGCTGGGTATCATCCGCGTGCAGCTCTTCCGTGAGTGTAGGAAGTGCGGTGAACAAAATGGAGTTGTCTAGGCCGATCATGAGCAAACCCAGAGAGATAGCAGCGAAGAAAGACCAGCGCTGCACTGGCGTGGAGTTGTTATCGAATTCCTTGCGCGCGTTCCTCAGACGCGCGTTGTGTCCTGCCGTCATAGCGGATTACTGTAACGTACGTTCGGTACAGTAACAAGTGTGAGGAAGGGGTTGGTTAGAAACGTCACAACCGCCATATCCGGTAAGGATGCGAACCGTTGTGGCGAAAATTCCGGATTGGACGCATTATGGGGATACACCCTGCGTTTAGTGGAGTGGCAAATCTTCGAGATGAAAGAGGTTAGACATGGCACGTACTTATGCTGACCAACTGGTTGACACCCTTGAAGTACAAGGTGTCAAACGCATTTATGGTCTAGTTGGTGACTCCCTCAACCCCATTGTTGATGCTGTTCGACGCTCATCTATTGAATGGGTTCACGTTCACAATGAAGAAGCAGCCGCGTTCGCTGCCGGCGCGGAATCCCTGCTTACCGGTGAGCTGGCCGTGTGTGCTGGTTCCTGCGGCCCGGGCAACACCCACTTGATTCAGGGCCTTTATGACTCCCACCGCAATGGCGCGAAGGTGCTGGCTCTGGCCAGCCACATCCCATCGCGTCAGATTGGTGGGCAATTCTTCCAGGAAACCCACCCAGAGATTTTGTTCAAGGAAGCCTCCGGCTACTGCGAGATGGTCAACTCCGCAGCCCAGGGCGCTGTGATTACGCACAACGCTATCCAGTCCACCATGGCCGGCAACGGCGTTTCCGTTTTGGTTATCCCTGGTGATTTGGCTTCCGCTGAGGCAGAAAATGAGCAGTTCACTGAATCTGTCATCTCCGCTGGCAATCCCATTACCTTCCCGGATCCGGCTGAGGCAGCAGCGCTGACTCAGGCCATCAATGAGGCAGAGAAGGTCACCTTCTTTGTTGGTGTCGGTGCACGTTATGCCCGCAAGGAAGTCCTTGAACTAGCTGAAAAGGTCAAGGCGCCGGTAGGCCACGCGCTGGGCGGCAAGATGTACATCCAGTATGACAATCCCTTTGACGTGGGCATGTCTGGCCTGCTGGGCTATGGCGCGGCGCACGATGCCATGAATGAAGCAGACCTGCTGATTTTGCTGGGTACTGATTTTCCTTATGCCGACTTCCTGCCACAGGGTGGTGCGGGCGATACCAAGGTGGCGCAGGTGGATATCAACGGCGCGCACATTGGCCGTCGCACCAAGGTCTCTTACCCAGTCACCGGTGACGTTGCTGCCACCATCGCGAATATCTTGCCGCATGTAAAAGAAAACAAGAACCGTTCCTTCTTGGACAAGATGCTCAAGCAGCACCACAAGAAGCTGACTCAGGTGATTGATGCCTACACCTCAAATATTGAGAAGATGACGCCGCTGCACCCAGAGTTTGTTGCTGATGTTATTGATGAAGAAGCAGCGCAGGATGCTGTATTCACGGTGGATACAGGCATGTGCAACGTGTGGGGTGCTCGCTACATCACCCCGAATGGCCAGCGTGAACAGCTCGGTTCCTTCCGCCACGGCACTATGGCCAATGCTTTGCCACACGCGATTGGTGCGCAGTTCGCGGACCTTGACCGCCAGGTCATTTCCTTCAACGGTGATGGTGGCCTGGCCATGCTTCTGGGTGAGCTCCTCACCGTCAAGCGCCATAACCTGCCAGTGAAGTCCTTTGTCTTCAACAACTCTTCATTGGGCATGGTGAAACTAGAAATGCTGGTGGAAGGCATACCAGAGTTTGAAACCGACCATGATCCTTTGAATTTTGCGGACATTGCAACCGGCATTGGCATCAAATCCATCCGCGTGGAAAAGCCAAAGGAAGTCCGCAAGGCTGTGCGCGAGGCACTCGCTTATGACGGCCCTGTGCTGGTGGAGTTTGTTACCGACCCGAATGCGCTGTCCATTCCACCAACACTGTCTATTGATCAGCTGCTCGGCTTTTCCAAGGCTGCAGCCCGCACCGTCTTTGACGGCGGCGTCGGCCACATGGTGGACATGGCTGCGTCTAACCTGCGCAACATCCCGCGCTTCTAGGTGTTTAGCTGGCGCTAAATCACCGCACATGAGGTGGCGCTAGGACGTGGAAGTCCCTAATTCTGCGTGGAAAGTTCCTTGGAGCTTTCCACGGAGGGGTCGCGCACTGGGATGAGAATGAGTGCGCCGACTAGCAGTACAACGGCGATTGCGATGACACCACCGCGGTCTCCGTCGCCGATCAAGGACACGAAAATGCCAAAAAGTGCAGGGGTGAGCCAGCTGACTGAGCGGCCGGTGGTGGCGTAGAGGCCGAACATCTGGCCCTCGTGGCCGGCGGGTGCAACGCGGGCGAGGAAGCCGCGAGATGCGGATTGTGCAGGGCCGACGAAAAGACACAGGATGAGCCCCAGGATCCAGAAGGCGACGGGGCCGTCGACAAAGTACATAGCGCTGCCTGTTCCGGCGAGGATCAACAGTGAGGTCAAGATGATGACTTTGGGTCCCACGATGTCATCAATGAGACCGCCGATGAGTGCGCCGAGTGCTGCGGCAACGTTGGCGGCAACACCGAAGATGAGCACGTCGCCGGCGTTGAGCCCGTAGACGGAGACACCTAGAACAGCGCCGAAGGCGAAGACCCCGGCCAGGCCATCGCGGAAGATGGCTGAGGCGAACAAGAAATAGCAGGCGTTGCGGTCAGCGTGCCATAGCTCTTTGATGTCACGAAACAGCTTGGCGTAGGAGTCCTTGATGCTTCCCGGCTTTTCACCAGATGGGGGAATCTCCGGCACGCGGAAGAAACCCGGCAGGGCGGAAAGCCCGAACCAGACGGCGGCGAGTACCGCCACCATTCGGATATTCAGGCCGCCCTCAGTACTAATCCCCAGCAGGCCGCCATCACCGGCGACGAACCCGAAGTAGCAAATCAACAGCAGGAAGATTCCACCGAAGTAGCCAAAAGACCACCCGAGGCCGGAAATCTTACCAACATTGTCCCTGGTAGAAATCTGGGAAATCTGCGCGAAGTAGTTGACCTCAGCGAACTCAATGGTGATTGTGCCAATAGCTAAGACAACCAGGCCAATCCAGAAATACATCGGTGCATCATTGCGGATGAAAAACAGCGCGGCCATCAATAAGAACGTGATGAAAGACCACAACGCCAAAGAACGCCGGCGGGTACCGCGGGTATCGGAGCGCTGGCCCATAATCGGTGTGACCGCGAAGATAGCCAAGCCCGCAACGGTCATGGCAACTGAAAGCCACTGCGCCGGGGTGCGGGAGGTATCAATCTGCGCGCCGACGGAATCGGTGAGATAAACCGCGAAGATAAACGTCACCAGCACCGCGTTGAATGCTGCGGAACCCCAATCCCACATGGCCCAGGAAAAGACCGTCTTTTTATCAGTGCGCTTGGCGGAGTCAGGAACATTCTCCAATGCTGGGCTAGTCATAGTGCTCAATCCTAAAACTATCCCCGCATTTGTGCAGCGCAATAAACCGCAATGAGTTCTGTACAAAAAGTTTAGGATTGGGCTTGAACTTAACGCTGCGTCAACCAGGAAGATAATTCTTGTGACCAATTACGACCAGAACGAATACACCATCGGCGAGGCCGCGGAGATGCTGCAGGTATCCACGCGCACGCTGCGCCATTGGGATGAGGTTGGCCTGCTGCAGCCCAGCTGGCGCACGTGGGGCGATCATCGTCTGTACTCCGAGTCCGATGTGGAGCGTGGCATGAACATTCTCATCTACCGCGGCGCGGGCGTGGCGTTGAAAGATATTGCACAGCTTATCGATTCCTCAGCGGCCTCCCGCACCGCCATCCTGCGCGATCAGCGCCAGCGGCTTCTGGCTCAGGTTAGTCACATGAAAGAACTCATCCAGGCAGTCGACACCCTGTTGACTGCGGAAGAAAACGAGAAAGGAAAGACCATGAGCATGGAAGACAAGATTGCACTATTTGGCGACAGCTGGCCCGTCTATGACGAGGAGGCCCGCGAGCGCTGGGGTGATACGCAGGATTACCGAGACAGCCAAGAAATGGTCCGGAAGATGAGCAAAGAGGAGATTGTCGCCGCGAAGCAAGCCGGTGAAGATTTCAAGAACTTGCTTGCCGATGCCCATCAGCGCAACGTCGCGCCGGGAAGCGATGAGGCACGCGGGATCATCGATAAGCATTTGGCGACAATCAGTCCCTTTATGCCGATGAGCCGTTCCAAGCAGGTCCTACTTGCGCAGATGTATGTGGCGGATGAACGCTTCGCAGAGGCGTACGGTGATAGTAGGGAGTACCTGAAAGAGCTGGTTGAGGCGCAGGCGAAGGCTGAGGGAATCGATCTAAACAACGTGAATTGGGAGTAGCAAAGTCTCACAGGTTTCTTTCAGAAGGTGTTCAGTTCCTTTGATAGCGTGTGTGCCACACTTTCTTGTTAGTTAAGGAAACGGCGAAATCTTTCTAAGGAAGAAACATGGAAGAAAACAGTAATGACCAAGTAACTGTCTTAGTTGTCGATGATGAACCGAATATCGTCGAGCTATTGACAGTATCCCTCAAATTTCAGGGCTTTAATGTCCGCAGTGCCAACTCCGGCACGGAAGCATTGCGCATCGCGCGTGAGATCAACCCAGAGGCTTACATCCTGGACGTCATGATGCCAGGCATGGACGGCTTCGAGCTGCTGGGAAAGCTGCGTGCTGAGGGCCTCGACGGTCCAGTGCTGTACCTGACCGCGAAGGACAGTGTTGACCAGCGCATCCACGGCCTGACCATTGGGGCAGATGACTATGTGACCAAGCCATTCAGCTTGGAAGAAGTCATTACCCGACTGCGCGTTATTCTGCGCCGCGGCGGCGCTGCCCAGGACGACCATGGTGATGCCACCATGTCCTATGCGGACTTGACGCTCAATGATGATACCCATGAGGTGACCAAGGGTGGGGAGATCATTGATCTTTCACCAACCGAGTTCAACCTGCTGCGCTTTTTGATGCAGAACAAGGAAGTTGTGCTGTCCAAGGCCAAGATTCTGGACAACGTGTGGCACTACGATTTCGGTGGCGACGGCAACGTTGTGGAGTCGTACATCTCCTACCTGCGCCGCAAGATTGATACCGGTGACTCACCACTGATCCACACCGTGCGCGGTGTTGGTTATGTTCTGCGTACCCCGCGTTCTTAGAATTAACGTCTTAAGAATCGGCAACTAAGCTATCTCCTGATGTAGCGATTTCAGGTAGATACAGGTAGAAATAGGCAGAAACAGGCACTGCGTGAGTAATTCAGCAACAGCAGACAATGGCGGGTCCGTAAACGGAACCGCGCAGGCTAAAGACGGACGTTCTTTTAAAGACCGCGTGCAAGGGTATTTCTACCCAGGCATGTCTGGCTCGCCGCAGGCAATGCCGTTGCGCACCTGGTTGGTTGTGTTGCTGGTTGTAGTGTCCGGCCTGGGGCTTATCAGCGCTTCGGTGGCAGTGTCCGCGGTGATGCGTGATGTGTTGTACAACCGCGTTGATGATGAGCTCATGGAAGCTGAAGATGGCTGGGCGCGTACCGCCAACATCTTCGGCGTGGATATGACTGGCCGTCCGCCGACAGAATATTCGCTGATCAAGATTTATGCGGATGGCACAGTTCGCTACCTCAACCCATATGAGTCCATGCCGCAGGTGGATGAACTGGTTATTGGTGCAGCGCCGGAAACGGTGGATTCCACGAAGGAATCCAACTCCACTTCGGAGTGGCGTGCCATGGCTACTGAACGCGACGGTGTTATCACCGTGGTGGCAAAGAACCTGGATTCGGAGCAAGTCTTGCTGCGCGGTCTCGCCGTCGTGCAGTTAATGATTGCTGTGGTGGTGCTGATGCTAATCGCCATTTCTGGTTTCTGGTTCATCAGACGTGCCTTACGCCCGCTGCGCGTGGTGGAAAAGACGGCCTCTGAAATTGCGGCCGGTGACCTGGATAAACGCGTCCCGCAGTGGCCGCTGCATACTGAGGTTGGTCAGTTGTCTAGCGCGCTGAATATCATGTTGGCCAAGCTGCAGGCATCCATTGAGCATGCCCAGGGCAAAGAGGAGCAGATGCGCCGATTTGTTGGTGATGCTTCGCATGAGCTGCGCACACCGTTGACTTCATTGCGTGGTTACACAGAGCTGTACCGCTCGGGCATTACTGATGACGTCGACTTGGTGCTGTCAAAGATTGATGCTGAATCTTCGCGCATGTCTTATTTGGTGGAAGACCTTTTGGCGTTGACGCGCGCTGAGGGCTCCCGCCTGGATATTCGCACCGTGGATGTTCTTGAACTGTCTCTTTCCGTAGCATCATCTGCACGCGCGGCCTTTACGGATCGCTCCATCAACGTTGCTAATAACACCTCCGGCGTGCCGGTGGTCTACGGCGATCCGAGCCGTTTGCACCAGATCATTTTGAACCTCATTACCAACGGCTTGCGCCACGGTGGTGAGGATGCCAAGGTCACCATTGAGCTGGAAAAAGACAATGGTGATGTGTTGGTTAAGGTTATTGACACCGGCCGCGGCATGGACCCGGAAGTTAGCTCCCATATCTTTGAACGTTTCTACCGTGAGGACACCTCCCGCACACGCGATACCGGCGGTTCCGGCTTAGGCTTGGCCATTGTGAAGTCTCTGGTGGAACAGCACGGTGGTTCCATCGATGTTGAATCCGAGCTAGGAGTCGGTTCCACCTTCACGGTGCGACTGCCCGCTGCGGAAGAACCGGAATCGATGGAAGCTTCTGAAGACCTGGATGAAGTCGAAGCTCCACAAGCTAACGCCACGCCGGTGAAAGCTGCCCGCAAGAACCGTTCTTTCCGCAACGGCAAGAAGGATAGTGCCAAAAAGGACAATGCCAAAAAGAGCAACGGTAATGCGGACGAAGTAGAGCACTAGCCAGTTCTAGGCCGGATACAAAAGAGCAGCCAGCCACGAAGAAAACCGTGGCTGGCTGCTTTAGTTGTGCGGCCTAGTTGTTGCGGTAGCCGTTCTCATCGGTGTTGAGGTGCTGGCGGATACGCACCGCCGCCTCATCCATCGCCTTCGGATCAGTGGCATCCATGGCCATGGCCTTAGCAAAGTCGTACTCAGACATCTTCTCAGTGGGGAAGAGGTGAATGTGTGCGTGTGGGACATCGAAACCAGCGATGATAAAACCGGTTCGCGGGGTGTCATAAGCAGTCTTGATGGCTTCACCAATCTCTTGTGACAGAGAGGACAAGTGCAGCCAGGTCTCAGAATCCAGGTCAGTCCACTTGTCTACCTGCTCAATTGGAACCAGCAGCACATGGCCATAGCGCAGTGGCTCGATGGTCAAAAACGCAGCGCAGACATCATCACGATAAACGAAACGGCCCGGAAGCTCGCCGTTGATAATCCTGGTAAATACAGAAGGCTCAATCTCAGTCATGGTCTCAATGCTAGGTCAATTATTCACTGTGTGTCGTAGAATTTTCCGACGCTTGGTAATTGAAGGACACGCTGTATGGGCAAGCCGTAGCGAAATTTGGCTCGCGTTGGGGTACCCAGGGCTGCGAAAAGTTAAGATAGTTCACATGCGCATACTTGTAATTGGTTCCGGCGGCCGCGAGCACGCCATCCTTAAAGGCCTTGCGGCTGACCCCGCTACCACTGACCTGCACGTTGCACCGGGCTCACCAGCTTTTGCTTCCTTAGCTACTGTGCACGCTGACTACAAGGAAGTAGCGGACCCAGCCCGCATGCTGGAGTTGGCACGCGACGTCAACCCGGACCTGGTTGTTGTTGGACCTGAGGTTCCCCTCGTCGCCGGCGTCGCTGATGCTCTGCGCGCTGAAGGCATTGCAGTCTTCGGTCCAAACGCTGACGCAGCTCAGATTGAGGGCTCCAAGGCCTTTGCTAAAGAAGTGATGGAAGCAGCAGGCGTGGCTACCGCCCGCGCACAAACCGTGCCAGCCGGCGCGAGCGATGACGATATTGAACACGCACTCGATTACTTCGGCCCCATGTATGTGGTCAAAGATGACGGTCTTGCCGGCGGCAAGGGCGTTGTTGTTACCCCAGACCGTGCTGAAGCTCGCCAGCACATTCACCTCGTGCACGCTGCTGGGAACCCGGTACTGCTGGAGTCTTTCCTGGACGGTCCTGAGGTTTCATTGTTCTGCCTGGTTGATGGCGAAACCGTCGTTCCACTGCTGCCAGCGCAGGACCACAAGCGTGCCTATGACAATGATGAAGGCCCAAACACCGGCGGTATGGGCGCGTACACCCCGCTGCCATGGCTGCCAGCCGAAGGCGTTGAGCGCATCGTGCGTGAAGTCTGCGAGCCAGTAGCTAAGGAAATGGTCAAGCGCGGAACTCCATACTCCGGCCTGTTGTACGCGGGTCTGGCATGGGGCGTAGCTGGTCCGTCCGTGGTTGAATTCAACTGCCGTTTTGGTGACCCAGAAACACAACCGGTGTTGTCATTGCTCAAGACCCCATTGGCTGGTGTTCTCAACGCGGTTGCAACCGGAACCTTGGATGAGCTTCCACCGCTGGAATGGGAAGACGGCTATGCGGTCACTGTTGTGTTGGCCGCAGCGAACTACCCAGCAGACCCACGCAAGGGCGATGCCATCACTTCACCTGACCTCGCGGATGCAGACAAAATCCTGCACGCTGGTACCTCGGTGAAAGATGCGGAAGTCATTTCTAACGGCGGACGTGTTCTTAACGTCATTGGTAAGGGCGAGTCCCTATCTGAAGCGCGTGCTGCTGCATATGACGTGCTCAACAACATTGAGCTGGCAGATAGCTTCTACCGCAACGACATCGGCCAGGCTGCAGAAGAAGGCCGCATCAGCATCGATTCTTAAGTCCGCATCGTGGCTTCTAGAGAGACGATCAACCCGCACAATCTCCTTGTGAATGAGGCGTAGGTGCAGCAACGGTGTTGCTGTGGAAAAGTAGCTGCAGGAAAGTAAAGGCGCAAGTAGAGTACTTGCGCCTTTATCCATGTGGAATAATGAAGCGCGTGGCTGATAAGAAGAAGATTTCCAACGTTTTGTCCTCGCGTTACGCCTCCGCAGAGCTATCCAACCTGTGGAGCCCGGAACACAAAATCATTATGGAGCGCCAGCTCTGGATCGCGGTCATGCGCGCCCAAAAAGACCTTGGCGTAGACATCCCGGCTGATGCAATTGACGCATATGAAGCAGTCATTGACCAAGTGGATCTGGGTTCCATCGCAGACCGTGAGCGAGTGACTCGCCACGATGTGAAGGCTCGTATCGAAGAGTTCAACGCTCTGGCGGGCCACGAGCACATTCACAAGGGTATGACTTCACGTGACCTAACTGAGAACGTGGAGCAGCTGCAGATTTACCGCTCTTTGGAGCTGGTACGCGATAAGGCTATTGCCGTTGCCGCACGCATTGGTGAGCACGCTGCCAAGTACCAGACCCTGGTTATGGCAGGTCGCTCCCACAACGTGGCAGCACAGGCTACCACCTTGGGCAAGCGTTTCGCTTCTGCCGGTGATGAATTGCTGCTGGCTATCGAGCGCGTGGAAAACTTGTTGGGCCGCTACCCACTGCGTGGTATCAAGGGCCCAATGGGTACATCCCAGGACATGCTGGACTTGATGGGCGGGGATGAAAACAAGCTCGCAGCACTGGAGACTGCTATCGCGGATCATTTGGGCTTTGCTCGTGTCTTCAACTCTGTTGGCCAGATTTACCCACGCACCCTCGACTTTGATGCGGTCTCCGCGCTGGTTGAGCTCGGTGCAGCGCCATCGTCATTGGCCACCACCATCCGTTTGATGGCGGGCAATGAGACCGTGACCGAAGGCTTCAAAGAAGGCCAGGTTGGTTCTTCCGCAATGCCGCACAAGATGAACGCTCGCTCCTGTGAGCGCGTCGGCGGCCTGCAGGTTATTCTGCGCGGCTACCTCACCATGGTCGCGGACCTAGCTGGCCAGCAGTGGAATGAAGGCGACGTATTCTGCTCCGTGGTTCGCCGTGTGGCACTGCCAGATGCATTCTTCGCCATCGATGGCCAATTCGAAACCTTCCTCACCGTGCTAGATGAGTTCGGTGCATTCCCAGCGATGATTGACCGTGAGCTCGAGCGCTACCTGCCATTCTTGGCAACCACCCGCATCCTCATGGCTGCTGTGCGCGCCGGCGTGGGACGTGAAACCGCACACGAAGTCATCAAGGAAAACGCTGTCGCAGTTGCTCTAAACATGCGCGAAAACGGTGGCGACCAGGACCTGCTGGAACGCCTCGCAGCAGATGAGCGCCTGCCAATGAGCAAGGAACAGCTCGAAGAAGCACTGGCTGACAAACACGCGTTTATCGGCGCTGCCGAGTCCCAGGTTGACGCAGTCCTCGGCCGCATCAAGAAACTGGCAGACCAGCACCCAAAGGCTGCTGCCTACACCCCAGGGGAAATTCTTTAAAGAATTTCCGGGCCAAGAGATCGTATGAATTTCACGGTCAAGGGATTCTGAGTAATTCCCGTTCACGGGATGTTGGTGAGGAGGTCTTGAGTCTACTCACCGCCACGAGTGGGAGACGCTGTGGGCGCATGCACTAACATTTAGGGCATGCGCCCACAGCTTTCTGATTATCAGCACCTGTCCTCCGGAAAAGTACGCGATATCTACGAAGTAGATGACTCGACGCTGCTCATGGTGGTCACAGACCGCATCTCCGCTTATGACTTCGCGTTGGAGCCAGCCATCCCAGATAAGGGACGCGTGCTGACAGCAACCACCATGTTCTTCTTTGATGCCATTGATTTCCCGAACCACCTGGCGGGTCCCATCGATGATGAACGCATCCCGGAAGAGGTTCTGGGCCGCGCCATCGTGGTCAAGAAGCTCAACATGTTGCCGTTTGAGTGCGTGGCACGTGGTTACCTCACCGGTTCCGGTTTGAAGGAATACAACGCCAACGGCACCGTCTGTGGCATCGAATTGCCAGAGGGCTTGGTTGAGGCATCACGTTTACCGGAGCCTATTTTCACCCCAGCCACCAAGGCGGAGCAGGGTGATCATGATGAGAACGTCAGCTTCGAGCGTGTTGTGCAAGACCTTGGGCAGGAGCGAGCAGAGCAGCTCCGCGATGAAACCCTGCGTATTTATTCTGCCGCCGCCAAGATTGCCGAAGAAAAAGGCATCATCTTGGCTGACACCAAGTTTGAATTCGGCCTGGATTCCGAGGGCAACCTGGTTCTGGGCGATGAGGTTTTGACCCCGGACTCTTCGCGCTACTGGCCAGCGGACTCCTATGCTGAGGGCGTAGTACAGCCAAGCTTTGATAAGCAGTACGTGCGCAACTGGTTGACCTCTGAGGAATCTGGCTGGGATGTGGCATCAGAAACCCAGCCGCCAGTGCTGCCAAAAGAGGTCGTGGCAGCGACCCGATTGCGCTACATCGAGGCCTATGAGCGCCTGTCCGGCAAGCGTTTCATCGACTTCATCGGCGGTTAAAACTTAAAGTCTAAACACGCGGGTAGGGTTGTTCGTTATGACAGACAACAATCTCAACAACGTTAAGCCGCCCATCGCAAAGCAAGAAGTCTTCGTCCGTGAATTCCACGGGCGAAGCTTTGTTGATGAATATGAATGGATGCGCAACAAGGAATCCCAGGACACCCTGGACTACCTGAACGCTGAAAACACATATACCGAGGCCAAGACCGCACATTTGAAGCAGCTGACTGAGAATGTGTTTGAAGAGATTAAGTCGCGTGTGAAGCAAACCGATATGTCCGTGCCATCGCGCGCGGGCGATTATTGGTACTACGGCCGCTCCGAAGAGGGTAAGGAATATGGCTATAGCTGCCGCATTCCGGTCGCCGAGGGCCAGGATCCGTGGGAGCCGCCGGTCATTCCGGAGGAAGGCAAGCCGGAAGGCGAGCAGATCCTGCTGGACAGCAACGCGCTGGCCGAAGGCCACGAGTATTTCGCGCTGGGCGCTGCCTCGGTGACCAAATCCGGGCGCTACCTGGCATATTCCACGGACACCGAAGGCGACGAGCGCTTTGAGCTGTTCATCAAGGATTTGGAAACAGGCAAGCTTCTCGATGACCACCTGAGCGACATCTTCTACGGCGCCACGTGGGCGGGCGAAGACTATATTTTCTACCAGAAGGTTGATGACGCCTGGCGCCCAGATACTGTGTGGCGCCACAAGGTGGGCACCGCACAAAGCGAAGATATCTGCGTCTTTACTGAGGCCGATGAGCGTTTTCGCGTTGGCGTGGGTTCCACGCGCAGCGAAAAATACCTCATCATCGCAGCTGGCTCCCCGCTTACCTCTGAATACTGGATTCTGGACATGGATAATCCAGAGGGCGAGTTTGAAGTCCTCTGGGAGCGCGAATCCGGCGTGGAATACGACATTGACCATGTGGTGCGCGGCGGTAAAGACCAGTGGCTTATCACCCACAATGCGCACGGGCCGAACTTTGAAATCGGCTGGGTAGATGCTGATGCAAGCCCGCTGCCGGGTATTCGTGACCTAGAAGTTCTGGTTCCGCACAGCGATGACGTGCGTATTGAAGGCGTGGATACCTACCGCGACTTCGCCACCTTGTCCTATCGTCGCGGCGGAATCCCACGCGTTGCCGTTATGAAGATTGACGGCGATACGTTCGGCGAGTTCGAAGAGCTGCACTTCGATGAAGAAATCTACTCCGCGGGTTCATCCGGCAACCCGGAGTGGGATGCGCCGGTGATCCGCTTGTCTTATACCTCTTATACCCAGCCGGCGCAGCTGTTCCAGTACCGCATTGCCACCGGTGAGCGCACTTTGCTCAAGGAACAAGAAGTTCCTGGCGGCTACAACGCCGATGAGTATGAGGCCTACCGTGAATGGGCGATTGCGAAAGATGGCACGCAGATCCCAGTGAGCATAGTCAAGCGCAAAGACCTTGCCACCGACAAACCTCAACCGGCGTTGCTGTACGGCTATGGCTCCTACGAAGCCAGCATGGACCCAGGCTTTTCTGTCTCCCGTCTCTCGCTGCTCGACCGCGGCATGCTTTATGTGGTTGCGCACGTGCGCGGCGGCGGTGAAATGGGCCGGCTGTGGTACGACGAAGGCAAGCTGATGGCGAAGAAGAACACATTTACTGACTTCATCGACGTTGCTGACCACCTGATTTCCAACCAGCTAACCAGCCCTGAGGTGCTTGTGGCGGAAGGTGGTTCTGCCGGTGGCCTGCTCATGGGTGCGATTGCCAACATGGCCCCGGACCGCTTCAAAGGTATTCAAGCCGTGGTGCCATTCGTGGACCCACTAACCTCGATTCTGAAGCCTGAACTGCCGCTGACCGTGGGTGAGTGGGAAGAGTGGGGCGACCCCTTCCACGACCCTGAGGTCTATGACTACATGGCCACCTACGCGCCTTATGAGAATGTCTCGGCGCAGCACTACCCGGACATCCTGGCTGTGACTTCGCTCAATGACACCCGCGTGCTGTACGTGGAACCAGCGAAGTGGATTGCCAAACTGCGCCAGGTCGCCACCGGTGGTGAATTCTTGCTCAAGACCGAGATGGCCGCTGGTCACGGTGGTGTTTCCGGCCGTTATGCGCGCTGGCACCAGACCGCGTTTGAGTACGCGTGGACTATCAACAAAGCCACCGGAGCTGTTGAATAAGTTCTTCTACTTGCCGCGCGGGGCGTGCTGTCCTGTGTGATAATGGACAGTATGCATGGGCATCTTCTGGTTTCGATTTCATCTATTTTTGACGACACCCGGAAGTCCGCTGCGCGGCTGCTTGAACAGCTCGACAAAGAAGGCGTGCCCGTCTCCCTGCTGGTTGCCCCGCACATTGACGGCAACTGGCACTTGGCCAAAGACCCTACCACCAAGCAGTGGCTGCAGGAACAACAAGTAACCGGGCGTCTTCTCATTCTCAACGGCTTTGACCAAGCAGTGCAAGGCCGCCGCGCGGAATTCGCGAACCTTGACGCGCATGAGGCGAACCTGCGGCTGAAAGGCGCGACCCGGCAAATGTCCAAGCTGGGTTTTGATTTTGATATCTTCGCTCCACCCCGCTGGCGCATGTCGCCGGGCACGCTAGAAGTCCTGCCGTGCTTTGATTTCTCCCTCGCAGTATCATCCACCGGTATTCATGACCTGCGCACAGAGAATTTCCACCAGTCCCGCAACCTCTCATATGGTGAAGGCTTTGGTGCGGCGAAGTGGTGGCGCCGTTCGATTATTAGCGCCGCTGAGCGTGGCGCTAACCGCGGCAACACCGTGCGCCTGTCTGTCTCCGGCCGCAACCTGGCGGAGAAGAAAGTCCAGCACGACTTTATGCGCGCAATTGACAAAGCCATGAAAGCCGGCGCCACTCCCGCGTCCTACAGCGTCTTTATGGAGCCTTCGAAGAAAGAAAAGAAGAAGGCCGACAAAAAGAAAGCTAAATCAGAAACGGCGTAGAGCACCTCTTAGACCGAGTTAAGAAGCAGGAGCTGCTTCCAGAACATAGGACTTCAGGCCGTCGAGGATGATTCCTGCGGACACCAATGACGCGTTCATGTACCAGGAGTCATAATCAATGGCGATGGCGCGGTCATTCTTCACTGCTTCCAGCGATGGCCACAAGGAAGTGTCCTCAGGGCTTTCGGCGCCATCCTGTACGCCGTAGAACAGCCAGTCCGCATCCGCTTCTGCGATGAGCTCGGGTGAGAGATCCTTGCCCGCTTGGTCGGTGAACTGCTGTGCTTCGGGGCGTGCGAAACCACAATCGGCAGCGACGGTGCCAGCCATGGATTCCGCACCGTACATCTGGAACTCACCCTTGTTGGTACGCAGGAAAGACACCGTTGGTGGGTTATCCGGCTGGGAGTCTTTGACCTCAGCTGTGGATGCCTCGTACTCATCCAGCAATGCCTGCGCATCTTCGCCCTTGCCCGCGGCTTCGGCGATGGTTATCAGGTCCTGCTTCCAGTTCTCGCCGCCGCCCTCGCCGGTGATGACCGGCGCGATAGCGCGCAACTTTTCCAGCAACGCTTCATCACTGCGAGTATTGGCGCAGATGAGCGTCGGCTGCAGATTAGCGATGATTTCCATATCCGGATCCTGACGGAAACCACAGTCCGCGATGCTATCCAAGTCCATGTCATCCCCGAAACGATTACGCAGGAACTGCGGTATCAGGTCCGCGTTCTTCGCAGCAGCCACACCAACTGGCGTGATGCCAAGCAGCAGAAGGCTATCCAGCTGACCGGTGTTGAGCGCAACAATGCGCTGTTCTTCGCCGCCCCCAGCAGCGGTAGTGGAATCTGCTTCAGCAGAACCTTCAGCAGCGGCGGATACTTGGCCAGATTTATCTGACTGCGAACACGCTACGAGTGCACTTGCAGCGGCACCAAGACTGGCGCCCAGGAAGCCACGACGGCCAATTTTCTTATGCGTTTGAATAAAGTTAGCCTATCCTAACAATTCAAGTCAAGATAAGTAACCCATTAAACAAAGGGCGGCCTATCGCTGCGCTTGTAACAATCTCAGTGATACAAGCGCAGCAACAAGCCGCTGAAATGCTCAGCTCAAAACCCGGAGAGGCTAGAAGATCTGGACGCGTTGTTAGAGACTAGAGCTGGCCGCTGAAGAACGCGCGGATTTGGTCGCGCAGGTTCTTGATTTCGCTTGGCAGGTGCTGGTCAACGGCGCCGCTAAACAGTGCACCGAGGCCGAGGGTGGCTGCTAGTGCGGCGATGATGCCGAAGAAGCCGCCGAGTGCGCTGCCGTCGTTGGAGCTGCCGGTCGAGGACTCGTCGCTGCCGCCGTTGCCATTACCGTTGCCGCCATCGGTGGTGTCGAGGTTGAAGCCAACCTTGACGGGGTCGTGGTCGGAGGAGCGGAATGCGGTTGCGTCGTGGTAGTCAACAACGTTGTAGAGGCGGCGGGAGTACTCGAACGCGATGGATTCATCGGAGTTGATGTTCCACACCTGAGCGTCCTGCAGGTCAACGTGCTCGTTGGCCAGGACGTGGTCGAGGGAGCCGAGCATGCCGTCGAACTGGTAGGAGGTGGAGGCGTTGTATTCTTCCTGCGGTACGGAGTAGCCGGCATCGCGGAAGCGGTCTAGTGCGTGCTCACGGGTGTAGGTGTTGAGGTCGCCCATGACGAAGGTGGCCTTGTCTTCCCAGTCGGTCTGCTGCGCTAGGTGCTCAAGCACTGCTTCGGCCTGGGAGACGCGCAGGTTGGCGTTGTTGCCCTGGCCATCGCCCATGTCGGCGTCATCATTAGCAATGGAGCCCTTGGACTTGAAGTGGTTCGCCACGGCCACGAAAGTTTCGGTGACATCTTCATCGACAGGCTTGAATTCCTGCGCCAATGGTTCGCGCGCGGTGCCGGTGAAGCGCTCATCTTCAAAGATGCGAGAAGCGCCAACAGGTTTCACGCGGTCAGGGTTGTAGATGAAAGCCACGCGGATGACATCAGGGCTAGGAATTTCACCGGCAGCAGGAGACTCCACAGCCTTCCAGTTGCTGCCATCAGCGTTAAGAGCATCAACCAAGGTCAGCAGAGCTTCATCGCGGCGGGTGATATCGCCGGTGACAGCGAAGGTGTCCTCAATTTCGGACAGGGCAATAACGTCAGCGTTGAGTCCGTTGATGGCAGCAACAATCTTTTCCTGCTGGTCCGCCAATGCGGATTCAGAGTAGGCGCCGCGAACGGTGCAGTAGTTGGTTGCCACTGGGTTGCCGTGGATGTCGGTGTACGCGCCGCAGCCGTCTTCATCCTGGCCCAGGGACGTGAAGTAGTTCAGCACGTTGAATGCGGAGATGGTGTAGTCACCAGCGACGTTGTCCATCGCGCCGAGTTCATCCGCGCGGGAGTCTTCCCAAGTGATAGGCAAGTCTGCCGATGCCGTGTTGCCGGTCACCGGGGTGGTTGGCAAAAAGCGCCACAGGTTGAAATCCTTCTTCACAATGACAGGGTTTTGGAATTCCACCTGGTCAGTGGTGCGCAAGGACTTGATGTTTTCACCGTTATCAGAGGTGATATACGGCAGCGGGGTGTGCTTATCGGATTGCATGTAGTTCGCGGTGCGAGCATCGTCCAAGGTCACCAGTAGTTCTTTGTATTCTTCAGCTTTGGCAACGGCTTCCGCGCCGGGCGCCATGAAGTCAGTTGGCTGACGGAAAGCTTCATCACCAGCAGCCAGGCCAACTTCGCCGAAGGTGTTGAGCGCATAGTTGTTGGTCACGGTGTGGGCACCAGGCAGGACCAGCATGTACTCATAAGGTTCGCGTTCAACATCGCCAGCAGGCAGCTTGTCGATGCTCAATGGAACCACCGGCTCGAACTCGCCCTCTGCGACCTCAAAGGTGACATTGGAGAGCTGAGTGGAGTCAAAGTGCTCGCCAGCCTGGCCGCGCACGGTGAGAACTTCACCGATGGTTGGGTACTCATCGGCGGCACGGTTGCCCATGTAGACGAAGATGCCGTGGGATGCATCGCTTGCCGATGGCACATCCACGCCAGTGCCTGGAGTCTGAATGACAAAACCGTTCAGGCCGCCATCGGAGTACACCGCGGTGACCTCACCCTGGGTGGTGACGGTCTGGCCGTTGAGTGGAGTCGCTGCGTCGGTGCCCTGAATCTCTGCAATAGCGATTGCTTCATCTGGGTTAACTGGAGTCTCTGGCTCTTCCGGATCGGTGTTGCCATTGCCGTCCTCATCGCCGTCGCCGCCGCCGGAAACGGTTTCGCCTGCGGAGTTGGTGGGGGTTGGGTCACCCGCGGTGAAATCAGCGGAGTTGTCATCAGTATCCGCGCCATCTTCTGCACGGGATGCGGAGGTGGAGTTGGACAGGCCTGGTGCGCCTGCGGTTTCAAACCGGGAAGCGGTGCCGTAGCCCACTAGGTCAACGGTGCTTGATGCGTCATCGGTAAGTTCAACGGAACCGTTTGCGCCAGCCATGCTCAAAGAACCGGTGGCATCTGGGGTTGGCAGTGCAGCCAAATCCTTGTTGTTTCCAGCGGACTGCTGGATGAGGAAGTAGCCGCCGGCAGGGATGGTTCCGGTCAGTGAGGTGGAACCACCGGTGTTGCCGGAAGCTGCGAAGTACTCCACGGACCAGCCAGCAAGATCGATGTCTTCATCGGTGGGGTTGAACAGCTCAATGAAGTCATTGGTCAACGGAGCGCCGTTATTGCCGCCACCGCCGTAGACTTCGCTGATGACAATATTGTCGCCGGCAGGAGTTGCATGAGCAACAGGGAAAGCGATGGTTGCGAGGGACGTGGAGGCAAGAGCGGCGAGTGCGAAAGTGCGCAGACGGCGAGACGAAGACATAGGAAGAAATACCTTTAAGTTGTAATTCTGGTGGGGAAAAGAGGTTGTGCAATGAAACAACTGTTTCGTTTCTATAACCGTTTAATAACGCCAGCAACAGCAGAAATGAACACGAACTGGCTGTTTGCTTGAACAGAGCTGAAAGTTCTCCTGCGGTTTAAATTCGAGACACATCGTGTTCATGAAACGGGGGCAGGGAACGCTACGGGGCTACTAGTGGGGAGTAAGTGCGCGGTAGCCGTCTAGGAGTTTTGGTTGCCTAACCGCTAAAGTGGGCAATTGCAGACAAGCAGTAAAACTCGCACAGTAAGGCTTAGAATTATGGCTCGTGTTGTTGTCAATGTCATGCCCAAGGCTGAAATCCTAGACCCGCAGGGACAAGCTGTTGTCCGTGCACTAGGACGTCTGGGTGTTAACGGAGTAAGCGATGTTCGTCAGGGCAAGCGCTTTGAAATCGAAGTCGATGATTCGGTCAGCGCTGAAGACCTGGACAAGGTCGCAGCAAGCCTGCTGGCAAACACCGTCATCGAGGACTACGAAGTTGTAGGGCTGGAGGTCAAGTAAATTGACCGCGAAAATCGGAGTAATCACTTTCCCCGGCACACTTGATGACGTTGACGCACAACGCGCAGTACGTCTTGCCGGCGCCGAGGCAGTAAGCCTCTGGCACGCAGACACCGACCTCAAAGGTGTAGACGCCGTCGTTGTACCCGGCGGCTTCTCCTACGGTGACTACCTGCGCTCCGGTGCGATTTCCGCACTGGCACCCGTCATGCAGTCAGTTATTGACCGCGCACGCCAAGGTATGCCAACGTTGGGCATTTGCAATGGTTTCCAGATTTTGACCGAGGCAGGCCTGCTTGATGGTGTACTCACCCGTAACAAGGGCCTGCATTTTCATTGCGTGGACACCCATCTTGAGGTTGTAAACAACAACACCGCATGGACCACCGAGTTCTCCGCCGGCGACAAGATTTATGTCCCAGCCAAGCACGGTGAGGGTCGTTTCCAGGCGTCGAAGGAAACCATCGAAAAGCTAGAAGGCGAAGGCCAGGTGGTCTTCCGCTACACCGACAACTTTAATGGCTCCCTCAATGACATCGCTGGTGTCACTGATGAAACCGGCCGCATTGTTGGCCTCATGCCGCACCCAGAGCACGCCATTGAGACCCTGACCGGTCCATCCACCGATGGCCTGGGACTGTTTGTATCCGCGATCAATGCCATCACGGCGTCTGTTTAGGAGTAAAACATGACTGTTTCCAATGACACAGTAGATAACGCAAAAGCCACTCCTGAACTGCAGCAGCCGTGGGAAGAGCTGGGACTCAAGCAAGACGAGTATGACAAGATTGTCAGCATTTTGGGCCGCCGCCCAACCGATGCTGAGCTAACTGTTTACTCCGTCATGTGGTCTGAGCACTGCTCCTACAAGTCTTCCAAGACCCACCTGCGCTACTTCGGCGAAACCACTACCGAGGAAATGGCGTCGAAGATTCTTGCCGGTATTGGTGAGAATGCCGGCGTTGTGGACATCGGCGACGGTGACGCGGTGACCTTCCGAGTGGAATCCCACAACCACCCATCATTCGTGGAGCCATATCAGGGCGCTGCGACCGGTGTGGGCGGCATTGTTCGTGACATCATGGCCATGGGCGCGCGCCCAATCGCAGTGATGGACCAGCTGCGCTTCGGTGCCGCTGACGCGCCTGATACCGCACGCGTTCTGCCGGGCGTTGTCTCCGGTATCGGCGGCTACGGCAACTCCTTGGGCCTGCCAAACATCGGCGGCGAAACCGTCTTTGATGAGTCTTATGCCGGCAACCCACTGGTCAACGCACTGTGCGTAGGCACCTTGCGCGTGGAAGACCTGAAGCTGGCATTTGCTTCCGGCACCGGCAACAAGGTCATGCTGTTTGGCTCCCGCACCGGCCTTGACGGTATCGGTGGCGTCTCCGTTCTGGGTTCCGCATCCTTCGAAGAGGGCGAAGAACGCAAGCTTCCTGCCGTGCAGGTAGGCGACCCATTCGCGGAAAAGGTTCTGATTGAATGCTGCCTGGAGCTCTACGCTGCCGGCGTTGTTGTTGGTATTCAGGACCTGGGCGGCGGCGGACTTGCGTGTGCTACCTCTGAGCTGGCAGCAGCTGGTGATGGCGGCATGGTGGTCAACCTCGACAACGTTCCTCTGCGCGCGGAAAACATGTCCGCGGCTGAAATCCTGGCTTCTGAATCCCAGGAGCGCATGTGCGCGGTTGTCTCTCCAGATAACGTGGCGAAGTTCCGCGAAATCTGTGAAAAGTGGGACGTGACCTGCGCTGAAATCGGTGAGGTTACTGACAACAAGGACACCTACCTCGTTTACCACAACGGTGAACTGGTTATTGATGCTCCTCCTTCAACCATCGATGAAGGCCCTGTGTATGAGCGTCCATACGCGCGCCCACAGTGGCAAGAGGCGTTGCAGCAGGCACCTGAAATTGCGCGCCCTGAGTCTTTGGTTCAGGCACTCAAGGACATGGTCTCCTCCCCAGCGCTGTCATCGCGTGCATTTATCACTGAGCAGTATGACCGCTACGTGCGCGGCAACACCGTGAAGGCGAAGCAGTCTGACTCTGGTGTACTCCGCATTAATGAGGAAACCTCCCGCGGTGTTGCAATTTCTGCCGATGCATCAGGTCGCTACACCAAGCTGGACCCCAACATGGGTGCACGTCTTGCTCTGGCTGAGGCCTACCGCAACGTTGCTGTCACCGGCGCGCGTCCTTACGCGGTGACCAACTGCCTGAACTTCGGTTCACCAGAAAACACCGACGTGATGTGGCAGTTCCGCGAGGCAGTCCACGGTCTGGCGGACGGCTCCAAGGAACTGAACATTCCAGTCTCCGGCGGCAACGTCTCCTTCTACAACCAGACCGGTGATGAACCAATCCTGCCTACCCCAGTGGCAGGCGTACTCGGTGTCATCGACGATGTTCACAACGCGATCGCTCATGACCTGGGCGGTATTGAAGAGCCAGAAACCCTGGTTCTGCTGGGTGAAACCAAGGAAGAGTTCGGCGGCTCCATCTGGCAGCAGGTTTCCGGCGGCGGCCTGCAGGGCCTGCCACCACAGGTGGATCTGGCGAATGAGGCCAAACTGGCTGAATTCTTCGTGGGCAACACCTCTGTTGCTGCATCCCACGACCTGTCTGAGGGTGGCTTGGGCATCGCGGCATTTGAGATGGCTCAGAAGAACGGCGTTGGTGTAGACCTCGATTTGAGCGTCGTCCACGAGGACGCACTGACCGCACTGTTCAGCGAGTCCGCATCCCGCGTTCTAATCTCCACGGCCTCTGACCACCTTGATGGTGTTCTGACCCGCGCATCCGAGCTGGGCATCCCAGCCGTTGTTGTGGGCACCACCAACGACTCCGGCACCTTCACCTTCGCCGGTGAGGAAGTCGCCACCGCCGAATTGCGTGAAGCATGGTCCGCGACCCTGCCAAACCTCTTCGGCCACGCCGTTGGCGCAAACTCCGTGGTTGAGTAAACGCCGCTAAGCAGCTTTGCTTCACGCAGCTGCTTAGCCAGGCTAAACGCCCGGCGCTTCCACGAGCAGTTTCGTTTAAGGAAGGGCCGGGTTTGCCGTTCCCAGGGCAAATTTGCCTCGCCTGTGGATAACTTAGCCGTTTGGGTGACGCGTCAACGTAGTTATCCACAGGTTTTCAGGCTTGCTCTGGTGCGGGCTTGCGCTGTCGGTTTAGCGTCTGAGTTATGGACTTTCTTCACGCAATCAAATTCGTCTACACCCAGGGTATTGGCTTTCTCCGTCTTGCTTACGAGCACTCTCCTTATGACTTGGAAAGCTTTGGCATCGTGCTGCCAAAGGCAAAAGAGTATTCCAAGCTCGCCGATGCCCTTCTTGGCCCCGCCGACTCCCCGCGCCTGCAGCGCGAATTTTTAGCGCTCGCCGAACAACGCGAGTTCAGCCTCGACCACCTCGTGATGGTCAATAGACACGCCAAGAAATTGAAGAAGCGCGGCGCAGCCTGGAAACTGCGCGCGGAACTTATCGCACACGAGGGCAGCTACAAGGAAGTCAATGCCTACGGCAACCGGCGGGTGAAAGAAATCCAAGGTGAGAAACCGAAAGGGCCCGGTGTCAAAGTGAGCCAAGCCAAGAACGGCATGCGCACCATGACCGTGACTGATACCCAACGCCGCATCACTGACTTGATGAAGACCCTCGACGCGATAGAAACCACTGAGCAACCGAGGAAGAAAGCGCTGTTGGAAGCGTTCTGGAAACACATCGACGGCGGCGGAGGGATACTCAAACCGGAATACCACACCGTTATTGCCATCGGCTTGGACCAATCCGCGCAGATCATCCGCGACGAAGGCGACGAATTCATCATCGGCGCCTCCGACGGCACCACCATGACTGGCGCGGAGATCGTTAACCTTGCGATTTCTGGTGCACTCGGCGACAAAATCTACGCCGGACTCTTCCATCCGACTGCAGGGCCGGTCAATCTCTATGAAGCACGGTTCGCGTCGTTTAAGCAGCGGACTTTATGTAAGGCGGAGAATCTCGTGTGCCCGTGGCCGGACTGCAACGTGCCAGCGGATCGCTGCCAGGTCCACCACCTGGACGCGCATAAGAACGGCGGGCAAACCAATCCGTCGAATCTCAGCACGCTGTGTGCTTATCACAACGGCGTCAACGACGATGGCGCACAAGGCGTGCGCCATGAAAAGAGCAGAGGGCGAATGGTTCGCCACCGCGGCAAAGTCAAGCTTTTAACCCCAGGAGGAAGGCTCGTGGGCAATACGCATGACCTCAGCGGGATGGGGGCGATGGACTTAATCTAGTGCCCCATGCCTTGGTTAGTTCTTCATGAGCTCCTGCATGAACGGTGCGATGATATCGCGGGAAACCCGGCAGTCTAACGCGTATGTTCCCGGTTCATCGCTGTTGACCCATGCGCGAAAGTCCTCTAAGTCTTCCAGGTTGTGAATGATTTTAGACCGTGCCCCGAAAGCACCTAAGAGTGCTGCAAAATCTACTTCGGGAATCAGCATGGGTGCTTTGTCGATCCCTTTTGTGCCGTACTGATGGATTTCGGCGCCGTAGGCAGCATCATTGACAACAACGATGACGCCGCGGTGTGCTTCGCGGATAAAGCTCTCGGCATCGGCAAGTGCCATCAAGCCGCCGCCGTCCCCGGTAACCAGAACGGTCATCTTGTCTGTGCCGGCAGCGGCTGCAACGCCCACAGCAGAGTTGAATCCCAGGCCGATGGATTGGGTTGTGGTGCCTAAAAGCACCATGTTGTCAGCCGCGGGGACATCAAGATACGTATTTGCCCAGCCAATGAAGTGTTCACCGTCGGTTACAACTAGGCGATTGGCAGGAACGATGTTGTTGATAGCATCCATTAGGCTGCGCGGATCAAGGCAGCCATCAGGAGCCAGAGGATTTCCTTTATCGTGCTTTTTCGGGTTTGGATTCGCAAAAGCCCGTGGCGTTGGGGTGAAGTTCTGCTTGCGAAGCGTAGCGGAAAGGGCGCTAACTGCTTCGGTCGCGCTTGCACGCAAGAAATGATTAACGCGCGTATGCGTTGCTTGTGCTGTCACGCCTATCTGAATGATCGTGGCATCAGCGCTGAAAGCCTGGTCAAACGCCATGGTAAATGGATTAAGACCTGCACCGACAACCAAAACAACATCAGCTTTTTGAATCTCAGCGGCGGCGGCCGAAGATGCAAATCCACCGCAGATCCCTAAATTGCGGAATTCTCCGTTGCTATTGAACAATCCTTGTGCGGGCGCCGAGGTCGCGACATCAGCGCGCAAGATGTTGGCTGAATCAATTACCTGGGCCCCGGCCGTTTTAGCGCCACGTCCCGCGACAATGAGCGGATGTGCCGCGCTAGCCAAAAGTGATGCAATTTCTTCGGCCTCCTGCATATTCGGACAAACAACCTCAGGCTGTGGAAGCTCTTCAGTAGCGTGGAGAATGTTCTCGAATTCTGGGTCTATACATTCCAACGTCCCCAAGTCATGAGCAATCTCCAGAACCACAGGAGCGCGGTTTCTAAGAGCCTGGGTTAGCGCAGTGTGGGTCTGTTGCGCGGCGTCGTGCGGGTTTGCGGTAAAGGTTTCAACCCCGAAGGAGGCAACCATTGCTGCCTGGTCAATATCCCAGGGACGTGGAGCGTCCTGCGGCGCGGAACCAGTGACCAGCAAAACGGGGACACGAGCCTTAGCGGACTCCACAAGTGCGGTGATGGTGTTGGTAAACCCCGGTCCATAGGTGGTGGTTGCAACCGCAATCTCGTTTGTTACCCGGTGATATGCATCCGCCGCAGCAACCGTTCCCACCTCATGTCGAAGCGGAATGATCCCGATATTGAGTCTCTCAAGCGCATCAATGAACCATGCATTGCCATTGCCCATGATGCCAAAATATTTGTCCACCCTTGGCGCCAAAATGCGGGCGATAGCTTTCGAGACTGAATACATGTGAAGGGGACTCCTTTGACGTGAACTCTCGTAATTCTTGAGAGGGCTGAAGTAATCGAACCACATCACGGCCTCGTCCCAGCTAATAGCTTGCAACAAATCTAAGAAGACAGCAATCAGAATGCAAAGTCCAGTCCTTTGGGCCAAGGCGCTTACTGGCGATCTGCTGAGCGGTCACTGTTCAAAACCAGTTCGAAAACTGTGTTCATGCTGGTGGTCGCGTTGCAGATATGTCGGAAGAAAACGATTTCTTCTACTGACATATCTGATTTGCTTTGGTAGCGTGACGAACACTGGCGTATTCACAAGCTGTGAACTATGTCTTGGCGCAACAAGTAACCTTCAGGAGAATCTCATGCGCAAGAAGATTCCATCGATAGTCATTGTAAGTGCTGTTACCTACGGCGTCGCCGCGCCGGCACCTGCGCTTGCCCAAGAAACCGGCGACAACAACAATTCCATCGCCTCCGCGCAAAGCATCGGCCTAGGCGCCGCCAACGACCCGCTTGGGGTGCTGCTGGGAATCGTCGGAATGTCCGCCATCGCCCCGTTCATCCTGTCCTCTTGGGCAGGGGTCGACATTCTTCCGCAGTAACGTCGAGCAGGGACTAGGAGAACATCATGCGTAATAAAGTCGCATCCATCGCCTTTGCTGGCGCCGCGTTCGCAGTTGGTATCGCAGCACCCGCACCGGCAATGGTCAACCCGGCGTCGACTCATTCGTGCAGTTCGCGCAGAACAGCTCCCAGCGGTTTGTGGAAGACCCCGCGGGAGAAGCCCAGGGAGGGTTCATCGACGCTCGGCGTTGAGCATTGCGGACCATTATCCACCCAGCGTTGCTAGCGGAAAACAACACCCGTAGGAGTTGAACATGTTTAAGAAATTCGTATCCATCGCCGCTGCCGGTGCACTCGCCGTGGGCATCGCGGCACCCTCGCCGGCAATGGCCAACCCAGCCGTCGACTCATTCGCACAGTCCGCGCAGAACAGCTCCCAAGGGTTTATGGAAGACCCAGCAAGAGAAGCTCAGAACGGAGTTTCTCTGTCAGCGTTCTTCCCGTACATGCTGTCCTCCATGGGCTCATCCTTGATTGGTATTGAGCAATGCGGCCTGCATGACACCCGCGGCTGCGACGACATTTAAAAACCAAAGCCCAGCACCGCCTCTTCCATGAGAGGAAACGGTGGTGGGCTTTTCTTATGTCCGCAGGGAAAATCGTGCAGTGCTTTATTCGTAAAGCGCAGGGGCGAAGGTGGAGTCCCACGCTTTGTAGAGTTGCCGTTCAAACAGGCTGTAGGTGTGCGCGCCGTAGAACTCGTGGTGGCGGTCTACTTCCACGCCGGCTTCCTCGGCGACGCGGGTGAAGTAGTTGGAGGTGTATTGGGAAACCACTTCAATGCCCACGAGTCCGCCCCAGTCGCCGAGGAGTTCGTTGGCGGAAGGCACGCCTAAGGAGGTGCCCACGAAGACGCGGGTATTTCTCAGCTGTGATGGGTCGTAGGAAGGGTCGTTGAGCTGCCACGCATCGGAGGATGATAAGCCGTAGGCGTTGGTGGAGGAGCCTTCACCGCCGGAGATGACGGAGTTGACCATGAAGCGCCCGAGCAGGCCGGACGACGCAGGGAAGCCAGAGAAGGAGCCGGCGGCTTGGAATGTCTCAGGGTATTCGCCAGCGATGTTCAGTGAAGGCCCACCGGACATGGATAGCCCCGCGATGGCTTTGTGGTTCGTGCTGTTGAACTCAGCGTCGAGGATCTGCGGGATTTCTTCGCCCAGGTAGGTTTGCCACTGTTGGCGCCCGGCATAGGCGTCATCGTGGAGCCAGTTGGCGTACATCGAGGCGCCACCGCCCATTGGAGTGATCACGTTGACGTGCTTGTCCGCAAAGAATTCTTCATAGTCGGTTTCGCTCACCCAGTTGGCGCCACCGGCACCGCCGTCAGCGCCGGACATCAGCACCAGGGAGGGCGCAGGTGCGGGGTCTTCGGGCAGCAGCAAGAGGTTGGTCACCACGGTCTGGTTGGCGGGGGACCAGATATCAACTTCCCACAGGTTGCCTTCCACGTGGCGTTGGTCCATCATCAAGGGTTCGGGGCCGTGATCGACGGTTTCTTCCGCGCCGCGGTCTTCGTCGGAGCTCATTTCCTTGGCGATGGAGTAGTTGCCTTCTTCCGCCACGGAGCTGCCCGCCAGAGAACTTCCCAGGGCCGCGCTTCCCAGCAACGCACCTTCGTCTTGGAAACTGCTCAATCCGTTGCGCAGGGACTGGATATCGGTTACCGCGCTGCCCAGCCAGCCGGCGTTTGCGCTGCCATCGCCAGAGCCGACAGAATCAGGCAGTTGGGCAGAGCCGCGCGGGGCGAGCAGTGGGTCCAGGGCGCCAGAAGAGCCAAAAGAGCTTGTCGATGACCTATCGCTGTTTTCCGCCGATAACTCATCCGCGTTATCAATCGCGTTCGAGGAAGTTTCTGAATTTGAAGACTGCTCAGAAGAAAAAGCGCCGGGGCCAGTCCCGGACTGCGCGAAGGCAGAGGGAGCGATGCACACTAAAGCCAGCGTCGCTGCCGCTGCTGCTGTCGCAGCCGTGATTGCCTTCGTGCCGAGTCGGCGGGAGGGAAGAATATTAATAGTCACTCCTGTAACTGTAGTATCAATGTGCGTCGAACCATAGTTTACTTTTCGCCTCTCTACGGTAGCGTAGGTTTTGGACAAGTCGCTTAGACTATGAAGAAAGAACTGCGCTCTGCATACCGATACACGCGAGACGGATACCCCCATGAAATCTGCTCCACATCAACCCGCTCAGGCTAATATGCCTGAGACGGAAGTAACCGAGGCTCCCATGCCCAAAGAAAACAATGCTGTTGCTGACCGTATTCAACGCAGCATCTGGGTCGCCGATAGGGGTCCACGCCCGCTCACGCGCGGCTGGGGCCATTTGATAGCCGCCATCTTGTCAGTTATCTCTTCCACCGTGCTCATCACTTTTTCGTGGATGACGCTCAACTGGGTCGAGGCCCTTGGCGTCACCGTCTATGGCGTGGGCTTGGTCGGCCTTTTTGCTGTCTCGGCGCTGTATCACCGCTGGCCATGGCCAACGGCACGCGCTGTGCAGTGGTGGCGGCGCGCGGACCACGCGACCATTTCAGTCTTTATCGCAGCGACCTATACGCCGCTGTGCATCATCGCCTTTGAACCGCGCACTACCGCGTGGATGCTGGGCATCGCGTGGACCGGCGCAATTGCGGCGGTCATTTTGAACCTGGTGTGGATCAATCACCCGCGCTGGCTCGATGTTATTGTCTATCTCACCTTGGGCTGGCTAGTTGTTCCGCTCATTCCAACCTTGTGGGCCAACTTAGGCCCGACAGTGGTGTGGCTGCTGGCTGCAGGCGGTCTGTTCTACACCGTTGGCGCGGTGGTCTATGGCCTCAAGTGGCCAGGGCGCAACGCCAAATACTACGGCTACCACGAGCACTTTCACACTGCGACGATTGCGGCAGCAGTCGTGCACCTCGTCGCAGTGTGGATGGCAGTCGTCCAGGCAACCTAGATCCGTTGCTTGCCAGCACATCGACTAGGTCTTAGCGCCCAAAGCGCGTTAGAGCTAGTCGATGTGCTGGTGGTTCGGCGCGTGCACCAGTGGAAGCGGGGAGTACTGGCTGCGCAGGTTGCGCAGGGTAGTGGCATGTTCTGCCAGGCGCTTGTCTTCTTCGGTGTGCGGAATGAACTGACGCGCTGGAAGCGGATTCCAGTCACGGTCCATCGCTAGATAAGCCGCGGTGGCGTGAATGGCAGTCGATAGCTTCTCGCGGCCACCGCGCGCTTCGCCGGAGCGAACATGCACCGACATCTGCATCGAACGGCTATCGGTGCGCATCATGCGGGCATCAACCTCGATGAGATCACCAATGTGGATGGGCTTGTAGAAGCGAATGCCGCCGGCATACACGGCAATAGTCTGCTCACCAGACCACTCCATGGTGCAGGCCGTAGCTGCCTCATCGATCCATTCCATGGCGGTGCCACCGTGGACGTTGCCGCCCCAGTTAATATCCGTTGGCTTAGCCAAGAAACGGTTGACCATGCGTGGCGCATCAGATGGGCCGTCATAGGTCTGAACGTTCATCTCGGCCTCAATGGCCTTGCGCAGATCAATGCGGGTCTTCGCCGCCTCCATCACGCGAAACTGCTCATCGGTTCCTGGCACGAATGGCGGAACCGGAGTCGGACGCTGAGTATCGGCATCCTTCGCCACGAAAATCACCAGGCAGTCACATGCGCGGGTGAAAATGCCGTCGCGTGGATCCGCAGACCATACCTCGTTGACAATGTGCATGGACGACGTACCTGTCATCGTCAAGCGGGAGCGAACTTCGACCAAATGCCCCGACTCAATCGGCCGCATGAAGTGAATATGACCCACATAAACGGTCACGCAGTACTGCCCTGACCACTGCACAGCGCAGGCATAGGCAGCCTTATCGATCCACTCCAGGACGCGGCCACCGGAAATGCCCTGCGAACCTGCAAGCAGGACATCGTTCGGCGAAGCCATAAAACGCAGCGTGATATTAGGATTCTTCAAGGACTCCTGCGACTGAGTCTCTTGCTTCTTGGACGTATCGGACGTGTGCTCACCAGAATTTAATTGGGACATACGAATCAAATTAGCAGGTCACTATAATAGTGCGCATGAGTCCCCAACGAGCCAAGCCGAACGTGCACGACACCAAAGCTGCTGTCGATGCCATCGCGCAGTGGCTGCGCAACCCAGAAGCAGCACAAGCACCTTCTCGGAACGAGCTGGCCAAGGCCGTGCGCAACACCGCGCGCACGCTGGAACATGACGCGCCGGGGCATTCCGTGGAACTGCGAGTACCCCCTTTCGTGGCAGTTCAATGTATCGAAGGACCACGGCATACCCGCGGCACCCCACCCAATGTGGTCGAGTGCTCCCCGCGCACCTGGTTGCAATTGGCTACCGGGCTAATTCGCTGGGAGGAGGCCGATGTGGACGCCTCCGGATCGCGCGCTGGTGAGATTGCCGCGTGGCTGCCAATTATCCCGCTGCGTAGTTCAGCCGCTGAATAAAATACGTGCATACGCCCCCGATCGTGCAGCCTTGAGTACGCAACAGTTAGTTATCGCGGCCAGAACTTAGTAGAATCAGCGTCGTGGTGAACACTACTTTCCCCAGCGACGTGAATTTAGATGACCAAGGCGAACAAGAACCCCGCGAAGAGTGCGGTGTCTTTGGCGTCTGGGCTCCTGGTGAAGATGTTGCGAAGCTGAGCTACTTCGGCCTTTTCGCTCTGCAACATCGTGGCCAGGAAGCCGCTGGTATCGGCGTCGGTGATGGAGACCACCTGGTTGTCTTCAAAGACATGGGCCTGGTCTCGAATATTTTCGATGAGTCCAATTTAAATTCCCTCCATGGCTCCGTGGGCGTGGGGCATACGCGCTACTCGACTGCCGGTGGCAAAGAGTGGTCCAATGTCCAGCCGATGTTTAACACCACCGCAAACGGTGTGGACATCGCGCTGTGTCACAATGGCAACCTGGTCAACTACCAGGAGCTGCGTGAAGAATCCATAGCGCTGGGACTGTACAAAGAACATGAAAAGTCTTTGTCTGATTCCATGGTGATGACGTCCTTGCTCGCGCATGGCGTGAGCGATGACAAGTCCGTCTTCGAATCAGCTAAGGATCTGCTGCCGCGCATTGAGGGCGCGTACTGTCTGACGTTTACGGACGGCAAAACTCTCTATGCAGCGCGCGATCCACACGGCGTGCGCCCACTGGTGCTGGGCCGTTTGGCCCAGGGCTGGGTTGTGGCTTCGGAGACTTGTGCGCTCGACATCGTTGGTGCGCAGTTCATTCGTGAAGTTGAGCCAGGTGAGTTGATTTCTATCAATGAAGCCGGCATTCGCAGCGAGAAGTTTGCTGAGCCAAAGCGTCAGGGCTGCGTCTTTGAATACGTTTACCTGGCTCGTCCAGACACCGTGATTAAGGGCCGCAATGTTCACGCGACCCGCGTTGATATTGGCCGCGCGTTGGCGAAATCTCACCCAGCTGAGTTCGCTGACATGGTTATCCCCGTGCCGGAGTCCGGCAACCCTGCAGCGGTCGGCTTTGCCCGTGAATCCGGTTTGACCTTCGCGCATGGACTGGTGAAGAACGCTTATGTTGGACGTACTTTCATTCAGCCAACCCAGACCCTGCGCCAGTTGGGTATTCGTTTGAAGCTCAACCCGTTGCGCGAAGTCATCGAAGGCAAAAAGCTGGTTGTCGTTGATGACTCCATCGTGCGTGGCAACACCCAGCGTGCTTTGATACGCATGCTGCGTGAAGCCGGTGCTGCCGAGGTTCACGTGCGTATTGCATCCCCGCCAGTGAAGTGGCCTTGCTTCTACGGCATTGACTTCGCTTCCCCTGGGGAACTCATCGCCAATATTGAGCCAACGGATGACCCTGAGGTCATCACGAAGGCAGTGTGCGAAGCTATTGGTGCTGACACTTTGGGCTTCGTCTCCGTTGATGACATGGTGGAAGCAACCCACCAGCCCATCAATGAGCTATGCACCGCTTGTTTCGATGGCAACTATGAACTTGGCCTCCCAACCGCTAATCCCAATGCTGACGCTGTGCGAACCTTGCTCGGCGAAAAGAACTGAAAGGTTTGACCTGACATGTCTGAAAACACCTACGCCGCGGCAGGCGTCAACATTGAAGAAGGCGACCGCGCAGTTGAACTGTTCGCGCCACTAGCTAAGCGCGCAACCCGCCCAGAGGTCATGGGCGGACTCGGTGGCTTCGCTGGGCTGTTCAAGCTCGGTGAGTACAAAGAGCCAATCTTGGCTGCTGGTTCCGATGGCGTGGGCACTAAGTTGGCTGTTGCGCAGGCGATGGATAAGCACGACACCATCGGCATTGACCTCGTAGCCATGTGCGTGGATGACCTGGTTGTCTGCGGTGCAGAACCGCTGTTTTTGCAGGACTACATTGCCGTGGGCAAGGTTGTGCCAGAAAAGGTTGCGCAGATTGTTGCCGGAATCGCAGAAGGCTGCGTGCAGGCAGGCTGTGCACTACTCGGTGGCGAGACCGCTGAGCACCCAGGCGTCATGGACGAAAATGACTATGACGTCTCTGCTACCGCAGTCGGCGTTGTTGAAGCAGATGAGTTGCTCGGCCCGGACAAGGTTCGTGATGGCGATGTCCTCATCGCCATGGGCTCTTCCGGCTTGCACTCCAACGGCTACTCACTAGCGCGCCACGTCCTGCTGGAAAAGGCTGGCCTGCCGCTCGATGGCTACATTGATGAACTGGGCCGCACCCTGGGCGAGGAGCTCTTGGAGCCAACCCGCATCTACGCTAAAGACTGCCTGGCACTGGCAGCTGAGTGCGAAGTTTCCACCTTCTGCCACGTCACCGGCGGTGGCCTGGCCGGCAACCTAGAGCGCGTCATTCCAGAAGGCCTGACCGCTGAAGTTAACCGCGCGACCTGGACCCCTGCCGAAATCTTCCGCACCATCGCCTCCTTCGGCAAGGTCTCATTGGAAGAGATGGAAAAGACCTTCAACATGGGCGTTGGCATGATTGCGATTGTCTCCCCAGAAGACCGCGACCGCGCCCTAGCCATGCTGACCGCACGTCACCTTGACGCGTGGGAGCTGGGCACCGTCCGCACCAAGAAGGAAGAAGACACCGCCGGTGTCATCATGCACGGCGAACACTCCAACTTCTAAGTGAGCTTCTCGGCGTCAGCCGAGAAGCCTCCGGGGGAAGCATAAAAACACACAAATACCGCACCGGTGGCAGGAAATATCTAGGAACCAAGAATTCCAAGTGGTGCGGTATTTATGTGTTTTACAGTGGAAGGAGTCGGGGAGTTACTCAAACCTCAAGGCAATAATCTAAGATTTCAAGCCCTGAGGTTTTCCACTCCTGCGAAGGCGCCTTTTAAGATCTAGCGCCGGTCATCATCCTCATCCTGGTCGTCGTCCCATTCATCGACGTAATCGTCGTATGAATCGCCGTCGTCGTCATCATCCTGTGAACGTGAATCACTCGGGCGCTGTGAAGCAAGCTCCCGTTGAAGTGAATCCAAGTCCATATCAGGCGTGCTGTACTTTAGTTGGCGTGCAACCTTGGTCTGCTTTGCCTTTGCGCGTCCGCGTCCCATGTGCATGACCCCCTTGAGGTGTGTAGGGCAATCCAGGGAATTCGGACGCCCCATCGGCTGTAATCTTGTATATGTTCCTGTTAGACACAATAGCCTGTACAGCAGCAAAATGCCGCACTGACCCCCGCCCTTGGTCTTGACCTGCGGGTTTAGCAGGTCCTTTGGGGCGTGAATTTAATAAAAGCGTCGTTTAAATACACTCGTGCGTGTACTTAAAACTTAAAGTCGCACGAGCGTTGGTAGAGGAACTAGATTAGGGCCAAATTTTGCGCGTCGGGGAGTGCTTATCTGCCGCGCAACTTATCAACTGCGCTGCGTCCGAGCTTGTCGCCTTCATCCGTTGGCAGGGAGTCTTCATCAACCGTCGCAGCACAATCGCCGATAAGTAGTTCAGGCGCGGCAGCACCGGATTTTCCTTCAGCTGGCACTGCGGAACGTTTGACCACGCCAATGGCGATGGGGCCGTACTCAAAGTCATCAATGATGGTGCCCAGGCGGCCAACGCGGCGGCCACCGGAAGTAATCTCAGCGCCAATCTCTGGCATCTCCGGCACGGAGCCATCAACATGCATGAGAACCATCAGGCGAGGGGAGCGGCCGAGATTTTCAACACGCGCGACAGTTTCTTGGCCGCGGTAGCAACCCTTGTTCAGGTGCACAGCACCTGGCAGATGTCCGCGCCCAATCCAATGCGGCACCTCATGTGGAATCGATTTATCGTCCAAGTCAGCGGCGCGCTCAGGTTCAAGGTTGCGAACGCGTTCAGCGGTATAGGCCATGAGGCCTGCCGGCTTAAAGCCGGCCTCAATGAGTGCGTTAGCCATTTCTCGCAGCTGCTCCCGCGGCACCGCAATATCAGTGCGTGGAGTCTGCGTCCACGCATCAAACTTGCGTACAAACGCGGCGGCCTCCTGGACCTGTGCTGGCAATTCTGGAAGCGTGCCCAGCAAGGTGATAACCGCCAAGTCAGCTTCAGTGACTTCCACCTTTGACCAGAAGATCATCATGGTCAAAAATTTGAAGAAGGACTCAAACTCAGCTTCGGTGGTGTCCAGATAGAAGCCATCTTCCACACGCACGATATCGGCGTGATGAAGGATATGGCCCTGGATATCTAAATCCAAAGCAGTGGCGGCATAACCTGTGTCAACATCATCGAGCTTTTGCGACAGCAGGTTGTTCAAAAACTCTGGCGCATCAGGTCCAACAACAGAGATAACTCGACGCTGCGAGCGATCTACCAGCACAGGGGTATCTAAATGAATTGCGCGTTGTTCAACCAGCGGGTCTCCGTAATGCCACGCAACTCCCTTGGAGTCAATCAGCGTTTCATCTTGTACGACCGCCGCACCCGGCAATTGCATCAGGGGCGAAGTATAACTCACAGGCACTAGCGTACCCGCCCTTTAAGCGAAAAGACACCCTCGGGCATTCAGGCGTGGGGTGTGGTGAGATTAATCAAGCGTTGCCAAGACGCATGTGGTTAAGCAAGGCATAATCGAAGCCATGGTTTCTACTAAGCCGGTTATCTTTGTTGTTGAACCTTTCGGAGGTTCCATTCGCTGGCATAACCCCTCGCTTCCTTTGATTTACTGGGATGACTATGCCGTGACCCGTGGCGACGGCATCTTTGAGTCGATCCTCATTCGCGATGGTCAGGCGGCCAATATTGAGCGCCACGCGCAAAGATTCCGCACCTCAGCCGAAGCCCTGGGGCTTCCTGAACCCATCATTGAGTCGTGGATAAGCGCTACCAACGCCGCTATTGAAGAATTCGGCGACGGTGAAGGGAAGTGCACGTGGACTTACTCCCGGGGGCGGGCTTCAACTGGGCTGCCAACAGCGTGGGTCGCTATCCAGCCAATCGCGGATGACGTCTTGGCGCAGCGCGATAACGGCGTGCGGGTGATGCTCAGTGAGCGCGGATGGAGTTTCCCATCCGAGCTGCCGGCAAAGACATTGAATTATGCTGCGACGATGGCCACGCTGCGTCTAGCGCGCGATCGGGGTTTTGATGATGTCATTTTCACCGACCCCTATGAGGGCCATGTGCTGGAAGGCGCAACCTCCACGGTGGTTACGGTGAAAGGCGATAAGCTGCGCACGCCTTACGATGACACCATTTTGCCGGGCACCACCCAGGCCGCGCTGTTTGAATACGCAGAGAGCCAAGGCTATCGATGCAAACAGAAAGTACTCGACGTGGACTATCTTCTGGATGCTGATTCCGTGTGGTTGGTATCTTCCATCCGGGTAGCTGCGCGGGTGCGCCGGCTGGGGGAGCATAAATTAAAGGCTCCGGATAACGAGCAAGAAATCCGAAGCCTTATTGATACCGCAATGTCCGCTAATTAACCCGCGACGCGGCGCAGCTCAGCTGACATGTATGGGCGCATCTCATCATCGACGAGGCGTTCATCAACCCAGCCCAGGTTGTTGTTTGGCATCAGGCCGTACATGCGCTTGCCTGGGCCTAAGTTCTTCGGGCCGGTCTCAGTGACCATGGTGGATGCGGACTGCAGCTGCCATGCGCGTTCATTAAAGACTTCACCGTAGAAGATTTCCACGATGCCGTTGGACGAGGTGTAGGTCAGTTCAATCTCATCCTTGGAGGAGATGCGCCAGAAACCGCTCTCGCGAACATCGTGTCCGGTTGCCTTACCTTCAGAATCAATCTTCCAGGTACGGGAGCTATAGGTCAGGTATTCGCCACCATCGTGGGCAACGATGAGTTGCTGGCCGAAGTGGTACTGGGTGCCATCGGAAGCGTGAGCTTCACCCTCGCCCTGCCATACACCGACGAGTGGAAGAAGGCCCAGGAGGGCATCGTTGAGCGAAGGTCCCTGGCGTAGGTTAGCGGTATCTGGCTCTAGTGCTTCATCCGCGAACTTAAAGGTAGGGATGTTCTGGCTAGCAGCATCTTTCCATGCCTCAGCGGCCAGGTTCACTGCCTCATTGCCGTTAAGGCGGCCGTTGTCGCCGGTGTTTGCTGCGAGTGCATCAGCAGCGGAATCTGGAATATTTTGTGCGTTATTTTCTGAAGTATTTTCGCTCATGGTGCACCAGCCTAGTCGGACAGCCCCACGGGTTCTTAATTCTGGGGTTGGGCCAAAACACACAGTTATTGCACATCACTAATCCTGTCATCATCCCGGAAAGCACGATAGGCTTGGAAAACGTGCGTGCACTGATGATCTTAAACCCGAACTCAACGACTCAATCCAGCGAGCTGCTGCGCGAGATCTTGCCTCCGCTATTCGCCATTGAGCAGTTGAAACTGTTCGTGCGTCATACCCAATTTCCTGGCCATGCCGAAGAAATGGTGGCAGGACTGACGCGTGATGACTATGACCTGATCATCTTGCTGGGCGGCGATGGCACTGTGAGCGAAGCCATCAATGGCATGCTCGGCTCGGCTGATACGGAAAGCCCCAGCCCGGAGACTCTTCCGAAGCTGGCGGTCATTCCAACTGGCTCCGCGAATGTTCTGGTTCGTGCCTTGGGCTTTTCCGCCGACCCTGTTGAAGCGGTTCATGTGCTGGCCCGGTTGATCGAAAAAGATATCTCCCGGACCATCTGTCTGGGCACCTGGAATGACCGCTGGTTTGGTGTCAACGCAGGTTTCGGCTTGGACGCTGACGTGTTGGCGCAAGTTGACCGCGTGCGCGAGAAGGGCTTTTCGGCCACTCCGTTTCGATACCTCATGGTCGCCGCGCGAGCATTTGGACGCGCGCGAAACAACCCGCCAAAAATCAATGTCCGTGCAGTTTCTGATGACGGGGAAGAATTCTCACTCGACGAAGCGCCAGTATTGCTTGCCTCTAATACCAACCCCTGGACCTTCTTGGGCTCACTTCCAGTGGGGACCAACACTGAGAACTCCTTCGATGGTGGGCTGAGTCTGTTCGGTGTTACCGATATCTCTGGCCTGGGTGGGCTTATCGGCGTGCTGCATCTCTTCGGTGCCGATCCAAAGCGCGTGCTGAACAAGTTCTCCACTGCCCGCACCATTGACTTTGACCACGCAAGCTCTGTGACGCTGAGCTGCCCAACCCCGCACCGTTTCCAAGCAGATGGGGAATCAGAAGGAAAGCTCACCGAAGTAAAACTGCGCTCGGTGCCAGACGCAGTGGAGGTCTATGCCCCACGCGCGGCCCGTGCTCCGCATGAGCGGAAGCTGCGCGAAATTCTGCGCGACTTCATCCGCGTCTTCTAGTTGCACACTAGCGTTGGCTAGTTCTCGCGGCCTTCGCTGTCATAACGGCCATCGATTTCGACAGGGGACAGCTGGGAAACATCCAGCGTGGTGTTGCGGTGCTGGGTTTCAAAAGTGATGGAACCGCCCTGCAGGCGAACAGCGGTTGCCTGCGCAGACAGTGGAAGGTGGCGGGTATCCAAGGAATAGCTGAAAGCTTCAGCAACTCTGTCATTTTCGGCGTTGACGGGGGTCATGATGAATTTTTCATCGATAAGCCGAAGCGTCACCTCCACCGTGGTGGACTCGTCATCGCCTGGAAGGGTGCCCACCAGATCGGCCTCAGCAGAAGTACCCGACGTCGGCGAGATGTTCTTTGGATTAGCAATCTGCAAGTCATTAATGCCCATTAAACGGCCCAAAGACACAGCATCAACGGAAATGGCACGCGACCACGTGGAGACCGAAGCGCCTGTGAAATTGCCGCTGAAGAGCTGATCTGGGGTGACCTGGACATCGCGCAAAGTAGTCGAAGCATTGACCAGGCCAAGGCGAGGAACCTCAATATCCAAAGCGTTGACTTCCATCAAAGGAATCTCATGGTCCGGCATGATAGCTGCACCTAAGTAAGGCATGCCGCCGACATACACCTGTGGAGTATTTTCCAGCTGAGCCTCAGCTTTTACCTGCTGCGCAAGGGTGTGTTCCGCGTGCATGGCAAATCCTGTATCCACCACGCCGAGCACACCGACAACAACGGCAATTCCGCCGATGATCTTCAATGGGCGAACAGCGCGCGCCGGAATAGTCACGGTGGCCGTGGTGTCTGCCGCGGTATGGCTCATGGTGCATTCCTAACTGTGATGGTGCGTTGAGTAGAAGCTTACTTACCTCATGGTTCATCACTAGGGTGGGGATATGACTTTTAATGTGCAAAGCGTCAACATCACAGACAGTGCTGAACTAGCTGCCGCAGTAGAGGCCGCAGCCCAAGAAACCTCCAAGCATGACGGGATTGACCCGTTTTCTGAGCAGTACTTATTTGGCTTGCGCGATCCCCGGCTGGGGCATAAGCACTGGATTATTGAACAAGAAGGCCAGGTAGAAGCCATTGCGGCAAACGATGGCTCAAGCGCGGAGTTATTTGTGGTTCCTTCCGCACGGCGACAGGGCCGCGGCACGGCGCTGTATGAGGCAGTAGCGCCAACGCCAGTCTGGGCGCACGGCAACTTTGAGGGTGCGCAAGCCCTGGCCAAGGCGAAGGGACTGGATATCACCCGTCACCTGCTGGTGATGGCGATTGAGAGTGCTGCATTGAAAGCGGCAGCGCAAACGCCTGAAACTGACTTAGAAGTAGCCAACTACGCGGAATCGGTAGAGCGCTTTGGCAAGGACCACGTTCAAAACCAGTGGCTCAAGGCCAATAATGAAGCCTTTTCCTGGCACCCAGAACAAGGCGGCTGGGACCTTGACCGCTTGCAGCGCGGCATGGAACCAGACTGGTTTGATGAGCGTGACGTCATCTTTTTCTGGGATGTAAATGGTGAAACTTCCGGCGAAACGCAGCCGGAAATGGCAGGATTCCACTGGACTAAGTGGCACGATGAGGTGGATCCAGGATTCGGCGAAGTTTATGTCGTGGGTTTGGCAGATGCGTATCGCGGACGCCGCCTCGGCGGACCACTTTTGAACGCGGGACTGCAGCGTATGGCAGAAAAAGGCGCTGAAAGAGTCATCCTTTATGTGGAAGCAGATAACGTGCCGGCAGTGAAAGCCTATGAGCGTTTGGGCTTCGACATCGCCGAAAATCACGTGGTTTATGAGACGCAAACTAGGTGAGACGTCTACAAGTGATCAGTTTCACTGTGAAAATTGTCTAAGTTAACCAGTTGTTAACCGGAAAGCACTATTGCGGTTAACCCGCGCCGGATAGGTTTGCAACTCGTGAGCACAACAGCCTGAGATTTGGCTGCTTAAAACTCTTGAAAGATTTAAAGAAAATCTTAAAAGGGAATAGGTAGCCCAGCGCAAGAATGTGTTCGGACAATCAAAAACTTCCCTGAATTTAACCGGAAAGGTTTCCCCGTGATTCGCAACTTTAAGCGCTCCGCTGCTGTCTTTGGTGCTGTTGCAGCATCTTCCCTCGCTCTTGTAGCTTGCTCTGATTCCGCTGAGGACACTTCTGCTGAAGGTGGCTCCGAGGGTGAGTCCGCTGTAGAGCTTCCTGGTGGCTACTCCCTATCCGGCGCAACCGGTGGCCTTGTCGCTGAGGGTGCATCCTCCCAGCAGAACGCAATGGACTACTTCGGCGCTAAGTTCCAGGAGGTCACCGGTGGTGACGCATACTTGGAGTACAACCCAACCGGTTCCGGTTCCGGCCGCACTAACTTCGTTGACGGCAACGTAGTCTTCGCCGGTTCTGACTCCCCACTGGAAGATGAGCAGGTAGACGCAGCTGCTGAGCGTTGCGGAGGCAACGAAGCATGGCACCTGCCATTCGTTATCGGCCCAGTTTCCATCGCGTACAACCTTGAGGGCGTTGATGAGCCAATCAACCTGTCCACTGAGACCCTGGCTTCCATCTTCGCCGGTGACATCACCTCTTGGAGCGATGAAGCAATCGCTGCTGACAACGAGGGCGTAGAGCTTCCTGACACCGACATCTCTGTTGTTTACCGTTCCGACGAGTCCGGTACCTCTGACAACTTCCAGAAGTTCCTGACCGCTTCCACCGGCAACTGGGAGGGCGAAGGCACCAACTTCCCAACCGCAGTTGGTGAGGGCGCGAACGGCTCTTCCGGTGTTGCAACCCAGGTTCAGCAGATTGACGGCGGCATCACCTACGTCGAGCACTCTCACGCAGTTTCCTCCGGCCTGGACGTTGCAAACGTCGATTTCGGACAGGGCCCAGTTGAGCTCAACGAGGAGTCTGTTGGCCAGGCGCTCGAGTCCATGGAGTTCACCACCGAGGGCAACAACATGGTTGTTGACGCTGACGCGCTGTTCGCATCTGACGCTGGCTACCCACTCATCCTGACCACTTACGAAATCGTCTGCTCCGGTGGCTACACCGAGGACGAGGCAAACTTGGTTAAGGACTTCCTGATGACCGCTCTGGCATACCAGGATGAGGGCTTGTCCGAGGCTGGCCACATTCCAGTGTCCGGTGGACACTACGACCGCCTGGTCGAAGCTGTAGAGGCAATCAACGGCTAGTCTTGAGGTTGTTCATTATGAACACCCTGCACTTCCTAAGTTAGAACCTTGGGGAAGTAAAACGCCCCCGCTGGCTTGTATGGTGTGTCTGAGACACTCCGTTAGAGCTCCGGGGGCGTCGCGCCGCTTAGGCGGTGACTGTGACCAATAACAAATCCCATGAAGTTGAAGGACTGCGCCATATGGCTGACTACAACTCGACCTCGGGCGACCACGTCAAGCTGGAAGATAACCGAAGTGCAGAAGCACATCCGGTTACCGTGAGCTCCAGCAAGAACGAACAGCCTGCAGGTGTCAATGACGGTGTTAAGTCGGGAAGCGTTCGCCGTCCAGGCGACCGCGTATTTGAATTCCTTTCCACGGCATCCGCAACGCTGATTACGGTATTCATTGCCGCTATCGGTATTTTCCTTGTCCTCCGTGCACTTCCTGCACTGAACCGAAACGCCAATGGATATCTAGGATTCTTCACGTATTCGGATACGTGGAACACCTCCGATGTTGACAACATGTACTTCGGTATTCCGAACCTTTTTGCAACAACGGTCATGATGTCAGTCTTGGCGCTGATTATTGCTATGCCGATCGCGTTGGGCGTTGCAGTCTTCTTGTCCAACTACGCACCGAAGTCCATTGTTAAACCAATGGGCTACCTGGTGGACATGCTGGCTGCGGTACCTTCCATCGTATACGGCCTGTGGGGTTGGCTCGTCCTAGGGCCATTCCTCTCAGGCTTCTACGAATGGCTTGAAAGCTGGGGCGCAGGTTTCTTCTTGTTCTCCACCTACAGCAATACTCCATCGTTTGCTACAGGACGAAACATCTTTACCGGTGGCATTGTCCTGGCGATTATGATCTTGCCGATCATTGCAGCGACCGCACGTGAGGTCTTTGTCCAGACTCCTAAGGGGCATATTGAGGCTGCACAGGCCCTGGGCGCGACCCGGTGGGAAGTTGTTCGTATGACCGTTTTGCCTTTCGGCTTGTCCGGTTACGTTTCCGGTTCCATGCTGGGACTTGGCCGTGCACTGGGTGAGACCATGGCACTGTACATGGTTGTTTCCCCATCGTCGGCATTCCGTGGTTCGATGTTCGATGGCGGTACGACGTTTGCTACCGCCATTGCGAATGCAGCGCCGGAGTTTAACAACGATATCAAGGCAGGCGCGTACATTGCAGCTGGCTTGGTTCTGTTCCTGTTGACCTTTGTGGTCAACGCAATCGCCCGCTCAATGGTCTCGGGCAAGAAGAAATAGGGAGGGCGTAAAATGACTAATGTTGCATCTCCTGCACCAGCCGGAGTGGGTAAAGCTTCTTCGTTCTTGGAAATCTCCGGGAAACGTAAAGCTACTGATAATTTTGCCAAGGTAATCATTTACCTGTGTATGGCGCTGGCGATTATTCCGCTGGTATTTGTCCTGTGGGAACTGATTTCTAAGGGCCTTCCGCCAGTGCTCAATGCCGAGTGGTGGACTCAAGACATGCTGGGCACCATGTACCACCAGAGCGGCGGCGGTGCGTTGCACGCTATCATCGGTACCCTTGTTCAGACCCTGCTGGCTTCCGTCATCGCTATTCCAGTAGGTATCTTCACTGCTATCTACTTGGTTGAGTACTCCCGCGGTGGCTGGCTCGGCCGCACAACAACTTTCATGGTGGATATCCTATCTGGTGTTCCATCCATCGTTGCAGCACTGTTCATCTATGCCGCATGGATTACTGTCCTCGGCTTTGAACGCTCAGGCCTGGCAGTTGCTTGGTCCCTGTTGCTGCTGATGATGCCAATTGTTGTGCGTAACACTGAAGAAATGCTGCGCGTGGTTCCGATGGATCTGCGTGAAGCGGCCTACGCGTTGGGTGTTCCAAAGTGGAAGACTATTGCGCGGATTGTTCTTCCAACCGCGTTGTCCGGTATCGCAACCGGCATCATGCTTGCGATTGCCCGCATCATGGGTGAGTCGGCACCAGTTCTGATTCTGGTGGGTACCACCCCGGCATTGAAGTGGGACCCGTCCGGCGGCCCAATGTCTTCGCTGCCATTGATGATGCTCGATATGTACAAGGCCGGTTTGAATCCGAATGTTCTTGACAAGATGTGGGGCGCGGCATTTACGCTGGTTCTCCTCATCGCTATCCTCAACGTTGGCGCTCGCATAATTTCGGCGAAGTTCTCTGTCAAGCAGTAACGCGTACTACCTACACTTACATTTGTTCCAGGAGTAAAAATGTCAAAGCTCGAACTCAATGACGTGGACATCTTTTATGGTGATTTCCACGCTGTGCAGAACGTCAACATGCACATCCCGGCGCAGGCAGTGACCGCCTTTATTGGCCCATCCGGCTGTGGTAAGTCCACCGTACTGCGAAGCATCAACCGTATGCACGAAGTAATCCCAGGTGCTCACGTCAAGGGTGAAATCTTGCTCGATGGTGAAAACATTTACAACAGCAAGGTTGACCCAGTTTCTGTACGTAACACCATCGGCATGGTGTTCCAGAAGGCTAACCCATTCCCAACCATGTCCATTGAAGACAACGTGGTTGCTGGTCTGAAGCTTTCTGGGGAGAAGAACAAGAAGAAGCTCAAGGAAGTTGCAGAGAAATCTCTTCGCGGCGCTAACCTGTGGGATGAAGTTAAGGACCGCCTGGATAAGCCTGGCGGTGGCCTTTCCGGTGGTCAGCAGCAGCGCCTGTGCATCGCACGTGCTATTGCTGTGGAGCCTGAGGTTCTGCTCATGGATGAGCCTTGTTCCGCACTCGACCCAATTTCGACCCTCGCGGTGGAGGACTTGATCCACGAGCTGAAGGAAAACTTCACCATCGTGATTGTTACGCACAACATGCAGCAGGCTGCACGTGTGTCTGACAAGACTGGCTTCTTCTCTCTCGAGGCAACCGGCCGCCCAGGCCACTTGGTTGAATATGATGAGACCAAGAAGATCTTCGAAAACCCTGACAAGAAGGAAACCGAAGATTACATCTCCGGCCGCTTCGGCTAAACCGCCTATCGGCCCAATCCTCTTCTTCAGGGGATTGCACATATTGATTGTCTGAGCACAAAGTCCAGCAAATTCTTTCCTGCTGAAAAAGGAAGAACAACCTGGACTTTTTTGTTGCCACAACGCAAACACCCCTAGCGCGGAAAACTCGGCTGAGAGCCCCAGGCTAGGGATTGCTGCTTGATGGGGTGTTTTAATTACGGAATTGGCGCTCTAGAGCTTGGAAGCGGGCCTCGGCAGCCGCACGCTGTTGGCTGCTCTCGCGCTCGGCGAGATACTCCTCCGGGGTCATGCCCGTGATAAGGAAGACCACGCGAGCGGCTACGTTGACGCAGTGGTCAGCGTAGCGCTCATAGAAACGTGAAAGCAGCGCGATGTCGACGGCAGCTCGGGTAGTCTCAGTCCACTCGCGGCGAGTAAGTACATTCAGTAAATGCTCGTTGATGTCATCCACCGCGTCATCTTCAGAGGTTAGGCGCAGGGCAACATCTGCGTCAGGATCGACCAAAACATCACGGGTGAGCGCAACCATGTCTTCGACCAAACGTGCCATTTCCTTGAAGTAGCCCAAGTAGGTTTCGGGGATAACCGAGTCGGGATGGCGGCGGCGCGCAGCGTTGGCAATATGCTTTGCCAACTCGCTCATACGGTTGAGATCTTCCACAATATAAATGGAGGACACAACTTGGCGCAGATCCTTGGCAACAGGATTTTCTAGTGCCAGTAGCGCCACCGCGCGCTCCTCAGAGCGCAGACGCACGGCATCCAACTCATCCGATAGTGAGATGGCTTCTTCGGCGGGCTGAAGATCAGCCGTCAATAGCGCCTGGGAAGCCTTGTGCATGATCGCAGAAACGCCGTCGCACATCACGATCAAATCGTGGGCGAAGGCATTTAGCTCTTCCCGATAAGCATGTCGCATATGGGTAGTTTAGAACATTGCTGCAGATAATGCGCGTTGGAAAAGGGGCTACCCCTCATGGGGAAGCCCCGAATATGGGTAAATTCAATGATTTATTACGCCGGTGGCAATTTATCCACCGGAGTGCATCAGTTCAGCGCCCTCAGGAACCGACTCATCTTCCGGATCATCCAGCCAACCCTCAGGCAAAACAACCTTGCCTGGCGAGCCCTGACGGCCACGTGGGCCATCGGCGTCATCGGCAAGCGCTGGCGACTCTGCCCACGGTGCGAGAAGCTCACGCAGCTGCTGGAGCGACTCCACCCGTGCCAGTGCTGAGCGGACCTCGCCGCCGACTGGGAATCCGCGCAGATACCAACCAATGTGCTTGCGGATATCGCGGGTAGCGTGATCCTCACCGTCGTACTGTGCGAGCAGCTCGGCATGGCGAACGATAATCTGTGCGACTTCACCCATAGTTGGCTCCGAAGGGATGTCCTCCCCGCGCAAATGTGCGGACAGCTCGGCGAACAGCCACGGGCGGCCCAGGCAACCGCGGCCGACCACAACGCCATCGCAGTCGGTTTCTTCCATCATGCGGTGCGCGTCAGTGGCCTTGAAGATATCGCCATTGCCGAGCACCGGAATGTTCGTGTCGGCGAGGTGCTCCTTCAAACGCGCAATCTCACTCCAGTCCGCCTCACCGGAGTAGCGCTGCGCAGCCGTGCGGGCATGCAATGCGACAGCGGCCGCACCCTCTTCCACGGCGATGCGGCCGGCATCGAGGTGCGTGTGGTGCTCATCATCAATACCGACGCGGAACTTCACGGTGACTGGAATATCGGTACCTTCGGTGGCTTTGACCGCGGCAGCAACGATGTTGCCGAAAAGGCGACGTTTATAAGGCAGGGCCGAGCCACCGCCGCGGCGGGTAATCTTTGGCACCGGGCAGCCGAAGTTCATGTCAATATGATCGGCTAGATTCTCATCCGCGATCATCTTCGCGGCCTTATACGTGTACTCCGGATCGACGGTGTACAACTGCAGCGAACGCGGATCCTCATCCGGGGCGAAGGTGGTCATCCGCATGGTCTTTTTATTGCGCTCCACCAAGGCACGCGCAGTAACCATCTCACAGACATACAGACCTGAGACGGTTCCGGTGCGCTGGACTTCCTGCTCCCTGCACAAGGAGCGGAATGCAACGTTGGTTACCCCCGCCATCGGTGCCAGTACCACGGGGGAGGAGAGTTCAATGTTTCCAATTGTTAAAGCCACGTGGCTATTGTCCTCTTACTACGACCCTAGAAGCAAGTGTCAGTGACATGCACCCATGCCTGCTCAGGGTGTGGTGGGGAGCCTGTGAATGATGAGTGGACAATTGGGCGTAAACTGACAATGTTCGCTATTGTGGGCTATGTAACTTAACACAGCGCCGCTGCTGAAAATTCACAACGTCGGGGTTGCATGCCCCGCGTGTGTCAGTAGTGTGCCACTACTAGGAGGTAATCAATTTGTCTGACAGGATTGGCAATTACAAGGACCTGGTCATGTCTGCTGAAGAGGCAGCCAAGTTTGTCAACCATGGTGACCGCGTAGGCATCTCCGGCTTTACCGGCGCTGGCTACCCAAAGGCCCTGCCAACCGCTATTGCTGAAAAGGCAAAGGCGGCTCACGCAGCAGGCGATGAGTTCCAGATTGACCTGTTCTCCGGCGCATCCACCGCTCCTGACTGTGACGGTGTTTTGGCTGAGGCAGACGCACTGCGTTTCCGTTCTCCTTACAACTCTGACCCAATTCTGCGTAACAAGGCTAACGCTGGTGAGATCCTTTACCAGGACATCCACCTGTCCCACTCCGGCCAGCAGGTCGAAGAGGGCTTCAACGGTGACTTCCAGGTAGCCATTATTGAGGTTGTTCGCATTCTGGACAACGGCAACATTGTTCCTTCCTCCGCTGTTGGTAACAACCTGGAGTACATCGAGGCTGCTGACAAGATCATCCTGGAAGTTAACTCCTGGCAGTCCGAGAACCTTGAGGGCATGCACGACATCTACAGGATTGAGAAGCTACCTAACCGCCAGCCAATCCCAATCACTGAGGTAGAAGACCGCATTGGTGAGACCTTCATCGAGCTTCCATCTGAGAAGGTCGTTGCAGTTGTTGAGACCAACGCACCAGACCGCAACGCGCCATTTAAGGCACCGGATGAGGTTTCTGAGAAGATTGCTGCGAACTTCATTGAGTTCCTCGAGGGCGAAGTTGCTGCCGGCCGTCTCGCATACGACCGCTTTGTCATGCAGTCCGGCGTGGGCAACGTCCCTAATGCTGTGATGGCTGGCCTGCTGGACTCTAAGTTTGAGAACATCAAGGCTTACACCGAGGTTATTCAGGACGGCATGCTGGACCTGATTGACGCGGGCAAGATGACCGTTGCTTCCGCAACCTCCTTCGCTCTGTCTCCTGAGTACGCAGACAAGATGAATGATGAGGCGGAGCGTTACTCCAAGCACATCATTCTGCGTCCACAGCAGGTTTCCAACCACCCAGAGGTCATCCGCCGCATAGGCCTGGTTTCCTCCAACGGCATGATTGAGGCCGACATCTACGGCAACATCAACTCCACCAACGTTGGTGGCTCCCGCATTATGAACGGCACCGGTGGTTCTGGTGACTTCACCCGTAATGGCTACATCACCACCTTCGTGTCTCCATCCGTGGCTAAGGACGGCGCTATTTCCGCGATTGTTCCTTTCGTTTCCCACACTGACCACACTGAGCACGACACCATGGTCATCATCACCGAGTACGGTGTAGCTGACCTGCGCGGCCTGGCTCCACGTGAGCGCGTTGAGCGCATCATTGCGGTTGCACACCCGGATTACCGTCCGTTGCTGCAGGAGTACTTCGAGCGTGCGATGCAGAACAAGTTCGTTCACACTCCACACAACCTGGAGACCGCATTCGAGTTCCAGATCAACTTTGCTAAGCACGGCGACATGCGCGGTGAGTAGAAGTAAAAGCACGCATTGCTTGCCGATGTTCCCATGCACCGCCAAGCACCTCGCCCCTTAGCTAAATAGGCGAAAGCCAAGTAGTTGCAGCCAACTAGCTAGGGCGCGAGAAATGCAGTGCATGTGAGGGCCTGTCCGGGGTTATCTTCGGGCAGGCCCTTGCTGCCGCAATACCTGCTTTATCCTGTATCTTTGCGCAATCGGGTACCCGGTTTTCAGATTTGTTGCCGGTGGCATTAAGATAGACAGCCGTTGGGCCTTTAGCTCAGTTGGTAGAGCTACGGACTTTTAATCCGCAGGTCGCGGGTTCGAGCCCCGCAGGGCCCACAAAAGAAAAACACCGCTGATACAGTTCAGCGGTGCTTTTCTTTATGTCTTCCGGGTTAAGTAAAGAAAAGTGTGTCTGTCGGTGTGTTGCCGGCGGACATTGTGTTA
>OMJG01000041.1_pt1 | contig 85901 bp, 76 predicted proteins | sample 1646431 | NCBI WGS metagenome assembly OMJG01 (sample SAMN03771674, study PRJEB25209) | food metagenome | isolation source: Cotija cheese | place: Mexico:Jalisco,Michoacan | collected 2011-12-12 | reverse complement strand
CCGGATTCGCCGTTGACGTTGACGTAGAGAGCATCGAAGCTCGTCCCGCCCACGGCCAGGGCGTCGCTCATCACTGTCGTCGCGGATTCGATGACCGCGGTCAGGCGGTTCTTCCGTGTCCGCGCCGGCACTGCCAGGGGGTGGACTCCCGCCCGGAACAGCGCCTCATCGGCGTAGATGTTTCCGATTCCGCTGACCAGCGTCTGGTCGAGCAGCGCGGCCTTGATCGCCGTGCGCTTCTTCGCAAGCTCCGCCACGACCCGTTCCGGATCGAACGCGGGTTCGAGCGGATCGGGGGCGATATGGATCGCCGAGGCGGGGACGAGTCGCCCGTACCCGTGGACGAGGGGTTGGACGCCCATATGGCCGAAGATCCGTTGGTCGACGAAGCGCAGTTCGCGGTCGCTGTCGAGGCGCAGGACCGCACGCGTGTGCCGGTGGAGCTCCTCGCCGGGCGAATGGATGCGCAGCTGTCCGCTCATGCCCAGATGCACGAGGATGCCGAGCTCGGGCGTCAGCGGCGAGCAGGCCCCCGAGTCCCGGCCCGCCGTCTCCGAGGAAGGCGCAGTCGCCTCCCCCAGGCTCAGCCACATGAACTTCCCGCGCCGTTCGGCCTTGAGGATGTGTGCCCCGGTCACAGCCGAAGCGAACCCGGAGACCGCGGACGGATCGATGCGCCGCTGGGACGTCGTGCCCAGAATTCGGGGGTCGGCCACCTCGGCGCCGGTGATCGTGGTCCCGGCCGTCCATTCGTCGACGCCGCGACGGACACTTTCGACTTCGGGAAGCTCAGGCATCAGTGACCCTCGATTCGATCAGGCATGCGCCCGTGAGCGCACAAAGAGACCACGGTGAGGCTCAGCGCCGGTAGTCCGGGTAGATGGTGCGGATGGCTTTGACAGCCACCTCGGCGGCCGCGGCTTCGGCGGCCTTCTTCGACGAACCGTCGCCGGCGCCCCAGTTGTTCGCCCCGAGCATCGCGGTGGCGGTGAACACCATCGCATGGTCGGGCCCGGCCGAGGTGATCTCGTAGCTCACGGCACCGAGGTCGAGGTCGGCGGCCGCTTCCTGCAGGGTGGTCTTGAAATCCATCCCCGCGCCGAGGTTGACCGCGTCGTCGAGCATGCCGTCGATGAGGCGGTGGACGAAGGCGAAGGCCTCTTCGCGTCCGCGGGAGACGAAGGTCGCGCCGATGAGCGCTTCGACCGTGTCGGCGAGGATCGAGTCCTTGTTCCGGCCTCCGGTCAGCTCCTCACCCTTGCCCAGCAGAATGTGCTCGCCGATGCCGTGGCGGCGGGCGATCGAGGCGAGGGCGCGCGTGTTGACGACGGCCGAACGCATTTTGGCCAGCTGGCCTTCGGGCAGGTCCGGGTTGTCGTAGAACAGCGACTCGGTGGCGACGAGGCCGAGAACGGAGTCGCCGAGGAACTCGAGGCGCTCGTTGGTGGGGATGCCACCGGCCTCGAAGGCGAAGGAGCGGTGCGTGAGCGCGAGACGAAAAGTCTCGGGATCAATATCGATCCCGAGACTCTTCTTCAGTGCTGCTGTGGTGTCTGTGTCCACAGTCTCAGACGTCAGCGACCTTGCGGCCCTTGTACTCGAGGTACAGCGGGGTGCCGGCTGCGTCTTCGACGACCTTGGCCTGGTGGGGGCGCGAGTACACAACGCGACCGTTCTCCACAGTCTTGACCAGGTTCGGAGCCTTGGCCTTCCACTGCGAACGACGGTGGCGGGTGTTGCTGCGCGACAATTTACGCTTCGGAACAGCCACGTCTAGCTCTCTTTCTTCTCTTCCAACAGATTCTTCAATGATGCGAACGGCGATTCGGATTCGTCCTCGTCCACCTCGAGGTCCTCCCCCAGGGTGTAGCTGAACTCCTCGCTCTCATCCCGCGAGGGATTGAACGGCAGAGCCATCACGACGGCGTCTCTGATCGCGGGCTCGAGGTCGAGCTGATCCCGGTCGATGACGTAGGAGTCCTCGTCCCCTTCGGCCTGCTCATAGACGTACATCTCCTGGATGTCCACATCTATAGGCAGCTCGATGGGTTCGAGCGTCCTCGCGTCTTCGCCGCGGGCCGTCGCCGAGACTGTGCCCGACACGTAGATCCCCTCCGACACACTCTCGAACATCAGCTCGAGCGTCAGTGGTGAACCTTGACCAACCCCGATCACTTCGATCTTGAGATCCGCTGGAGCCGACAAGGTGGTGTTCACCCGTTCCCACTCACCCGGATGACCGAGCAGTCCCATGGATCTGAGATCATAGACGAATTCAGATCTGTTCTTCATGCCCTGTCCTCCTGGCGCGTTTGAGGATGTCGCTCCTGCGTTCACACGCGACTCACCATTCTAATCATTGTCAGCGGTCATTACCAATCGGTGCTCATCGGCCGTGCAGGTGTTCCTCGTCACCATCGTTCGTGATGATTGCGCCAGGTCACTGCCCCGGCGATGAGGAGCAGCGCTCCGGACATCGTGAACACGACCCCGGAGCCGGCGACGATCGTCAGCGCCGAGGCGGCCGAGGGGATCGCGACCTGGCTGAGTCGGTTGCCCGCCAGGCGGATCGAGAGCACCGCGGCCCGATTCTTCGCATCGGCCAGCGCGGACACCCACGACATGGTCAGCGGCTGGGTGAGTCCGAAGCAGAATCCCGCGACCGCGAGCAGCAGCCCGAGCATCCACGGTTGGCTGAACACGGGGATGAGGACGACGCTGATGCCGGCCATCGCCGAGGCGGTCCACAGCAGAGACAGGTCCCGCCACCTGGCCGTGAGGCTTCCGATGAAGAGCCGTGAGACCACCGAGGCCAGGGTGCGCAGGGCGAGCAGCCAGGTCACCGTGGTCACGGACAGTCCGTTCTGCTGCCCGATGAGCGGCAGGTAGGCGGTCATCAGGTCGACGGCGGCGAGCGTGGCCATGGACGCGAAGATCGCCGGTTTCATCCCCCTGATCGACAGGAGCGCCCACGGCGTCTGCGTCCCTTCGGCCGCCTCGGCTCGGGAGACGTGCGGAGTCCTGCCGCGGAGCATGACGATCACGGCGGCGATGAGGGTGAGCGCGGAGACCGCGGTCATGAACCACAGGGCGTTCGTGATCGCGGTGTCCCCCGAGGTGGCATCGGCGACCATTCCCGCCAGAGGCAGTCCGATGGTCTGCCCGATCGAGACGCCGAGGGTGAGGTGGCCGAACTTCGATGTCATCTGGGCCGCCGGGAAGCTCTGCGGGATGAGTGCTTGGGAGGCGACCGTGGTCAGCAGCTGTCCGACGCCGAGGCTCATCGTGGCGACCAGCAGCACACCGAGGTTGGGTGCCATGGCCGCGAGCGCGACGGGCAGGACGGACAGCACGGTGCCCGTCCACAGCACCGCGGTGGCGTACCCGCGGTCGACGAGGCGGCCGATGAGGAGAGCGGTGAGCAGAGGGACGAGGGAGTACACGGCCGTCATCAGGCCGAGGACGAACCCCGTTCCGCCGAGTTCGAGGGTGCGGTAGGAGATGAGGACGCGGACGCCGTTGTAGGTGGCGTGCGCGAGCACGGTATGGATGACGAGACCGGGAAACCACGCCCGGTTGGCTGGAGTCGCCGCGCCCATCCCTCAGCGAGCGCCGTCGCCGGGGTTGTCTCCCCGCAGGGCGTCGAGCACAGAGGTGGGAACGAGGCCTGCGATGTCCCCGCCGCCTCCGTGGACTTCCTTGATGAGTGAGGAGGAGACGTGTTCGAACTTCGGATCACCGGGGACGAAGATCGTCTCGAGTTCGGACAGATGCTTGTTCATCAGCGCCATCGGCAGTTCGTAGGCGAAGTCGGTGCCCGAGCGCAGGCCCTTGACGACGGCGGGGGCGCCGATTCTCGTGCAGTAGTCGACGAGGAGGCCCCCGGAGACGAGGTCGATCGTGATGTTCTGTGCGCCCCGAGTGCGTTCGTCCTCGGTCAGGGATCGACGGATGAGGTCCGCGCGGACCTCCGGGTCGAAGCGACCGGACTTCGAGGGATTGTGGACGACCGCCACGACGACCTCTTCGAACATCCGAGAGCTGCGAGCGATGATATCGAGATGACCCATGGTGATCGGGTCATAGGAACCGGGGCAGACGACCTTCATGCCCTCATCGTATCGTTCGGCCGCTCACGCAGCTGCAGCCACTGGTCGCCGGCGGGCGTCTCATCGTCGTGGCCCCTGACGACTTGGGCGTCGAAACCGTCATCGGATCCGTGCAGTCGGGAGGCGGCCTCGGCCATGATCCGCGCGACGATGGCCAGGGAACGGGGCTCGTCACCGGCGGCGACCGCCTCGGCGAGCTTGCGGTGGCTGTCGATGAGATCGCACCGAACCTCGTAGCCGCGCTTCTCGGACAGCGACAGCAGTCGGGTGTGGACCATCGAGACCTTCATGAGGTCGGTCAGCCGCGCCGATCCGGAGGACGCGACGATCGCATAGTGGAAGTTGAGGTCGGCGTCGCCGATCGTACGCGCGACGTTGTCCTCGATGGCGTGCTCGAGCTCTCGCAGCGCCGTGCCGATCCGTGACGTGGACCGACCCTGCCTGACGACGAGCTTGACCGCCTGCGACTCGATCGCCTCGCGCACGGCGTAGATGTCGTCGATATCGGCGGTGCGCATCCGCCTCACATGCACACCTCGTCCGGGAGCATGCGTCATCACGCCTTCGCTGATGAGACGCTGCAGGGCCTCCCGCAGGGACGGCCGCGACACCCCGAGCAGCTCGGCCGTGCGCACTTCGCTGATCGACTGACCGGGCTCGAGTGACCCGGAGTAGATGGCGTTGCGGATCTGGTCGACGATGAGGTCGATCGTCGACGCCCGGACCACTTTGCGCAGCACCGGCAGCTCGGAAGTAGGAGGATTCGTCACGGTCACGATCATATAACGTTGTCAGACAGTGTGACATTCGGACAACATGAGTATTGAATACTGTCCAAGAGACGCACGTCACCTCGATGTGTCGACGTTCAAGGAAGGAACAGCATATGAAACTCAAAGGACTGGCCGCCGCGACTTCGATCCTCGCGCTGACGCTCACACTGGGTGCCTGCGGCGGAAGCGACTCGGACAAGTCGACTCTCCAGAAGGCCATCGACGACGGAAAGATCACCGTCGGCTTCGCCGGTGAGGCCCCGTACAGCTTCGAAGAGGGCGGTGAGCTCCAGGGAGCTTCCGTCTCCCTGGCCAAGGCCGTGTTCAAGGAGCTCGGCGTCGACGACGTCGAAGGCGTCAACACCGAATTCGGATCTCTCATCCCCGGCCTCAATGCCGATCGCTTCGACGCGATCTCCGCCGGCATGTCGATCCTGCCCGACCGCTGCGAGCAGGCCGCCTTCGGCGATCCCGAGTTCATGTACACGACTGCCCTCATGACCAAGGAGGGCAAGCTCGACGGCATGAAGAACCTCGATGACGTCAAGGACAAGGGCGTCAAGCTCGCCACCATGACCGGTGCCATCGAATCCGACTATGCGAAAGACCTCGGCATCGAGACCCAGCAGGTCGGCACCCCGCAGGACGGTATGGACGCCGTGACCACCGGTCGCGCCGACGTCTTTGCGCTGACCGCCATCTCGCTCAACTGGATGGCGAAGAACAACGCCGATGCCGGTGTCGAAGTCAGCGAATCCTTCGTCCAGGAGATCGACGGTGTCCCGCAGGTCGGTGCCGGTGCCACGGTCTTCCGCACCGATGACGAGGAACTCCGCGACGAGTGGAACAAGGGTCTGGACAAGATCATCTCCGACGAGGACGCCTACCTCGACGCCGTCGGCGACTACGGCTTCACGGCCGAGGAGCGCCCCGACGGTTCGATCACGACCGATCAGCTGTGCAAGGGCGAACTTCCCACCGCTGACTCCTGAGTCGGCGCCAACTCCAGCACTATGAACGACAACATCTCGACGTTGCTGAACTTCCTCCCACAGCTGTGGGAGGGAGTTCAGACAACCATCATCCTCACGGTTCTCGGCAGCATCGGGGCCGTGCTCATCGCCCTCATCCTGGGTCTGACGATGACCTCGCCGAGTGCCTGGCTGCGCATCCCGGCGCGCATCATCGTCGAATTCTTCCGCGGCACCTCATTGCTCGTCCAGCTGTTCTGGCTGTTCTACGTGCTGCCGCTCCTCGGCGCCGACCTCGACCCCATGGCCTGTGGCATCGGCGCGCTGGCGCTCAACTACGGAGCCTATTCCGCCGAGGTGGTCCGGTCCTCGATCAAGACCGTGGCCCCCGGGCAGTGGGAGGCCGCGATCGCGCTCAGCCTCTCCCCCACCCGCCGGATGATCCGTGTGATCTTCCCGCAGGCCTGGGCGCTCATGATCCCTTCGATCGCGACCTTGCTCATCCAACTTCTCAAGGGCACGGCGGTCGTCTCCTTCATCACTCTCTCCGACCTCACCGATAAGGTCGGCCAGCTGCGCCAGTCGACCGGTGACACGATGTTCGCCTTCTCGATCGGTCTCCTCATCTACTTCGTGCTGGCCTGGCTGCTCCAGGAATTCATGAACTTCCTCGAACGCAGGGCCACAGCTGCGCTGGGTCGCAGGCGCTCGAACTCACGGACCGATCGCCGCGACGCCCGGCGTGCGGCCCGGTCCGATGCCGCACGTGCGAAGGGAGGCACCCTGTGATCTGGAACTGGGAATTCGCCGCCGAAGCACTGCCGATCCTGCTGCGTGGGTTCGTCAACACGCTCATCGCCACCGTCGTCGGCACCGTCATCGCCGCGATCCTCGGACTCATCCTCGCCGTCGCCATCCGCGGACTGCCGCGGTGGATCAACTGGCTCGTCCGTCTCATCGTCGCGTTCATCCGCAACACCCCGCTGGTCGTCCAGCTGCTGTTCGTCTACTTCGGGTTCTCGGACATTCCGGGTCTCGTCGACATCCCGGCTCTCGTCGTCGGCTTCATCGTCATCGGCATCCACTATTCGACCTACATGTCCGAAAGCTACCGAGCCGGGATCGATGCCGTACCGCCGGGACAGTTCGAAGCGGCCACCGCCCTGTCGCTGCCGCCGGTGCGCACGTTCACCGCGATCGTGCTCCCGCAGGCGCTGCGGGCGACGATCCCGTCGTTGGGCAACTACGCGGTCGCGATGTTCAAGGACACACCGTTCCTGTTCGCGATCTCCGTCGTCGAGCTCGTCACGGCCGCGAAGGAATTCGGCGGTTCGACCTTCGCCTATACGGAAGCCTTCACGCTGGCCGGCATCATCTTCCTCGCCGCCAGCTACCCGACCTCACTGCTCATTCAGAGATTGGATCGACGTCTTGCCACCTACTGAGAACACCCCAGCCACACCAACCGACACCGGCACACCGGCGATCGAGTTCACTGACGTGGAGAAGAGCTTCGGGCCGACCACGGTGCTCAAGAACCTCAACTTCACGGTGGCTCCCGGCGAGCGCGTCACCCTCATCGGACCCAGCGGATCGGGCAAGACGACGATCCTGCGGCTGGTGATGACCCTCGAAGAGCTCACCGGCGGCTACATCTTCGTCGACGGTCAGCCGCTGACGTTCGAAGAGCGCGACGGCAAGCGGGTCGAGCTGCCGAAGAAGCGCACCCGCGAGATGACCACGCGCATCGGCATGGTCTTCCAGCAGTTCAACCTGTTCCCGAACATGACCGTGCTCGAGAACATCATCGAAGCCCCCGTGCACGTGCTCGGCAAGTCCAAGGCCGACGCGACCAAGGAAGCCAAGGAGCTGCTCGAACGCGTGGGCCTCGCCGACAAAGCCGGGGCGCACCCGACTCGCCTCTCCGGCGGTCAGCAGCAGCGTGTGGCGATCGCCCGGGCCCTGGCGATGAACCCGGAGATCCTCCTCCTCGACGAGGTCACCTCGGCGCTCGATCCGGAACTCGTCGGCGACGTGCTCGAAGTGCTGCGCGATATCGCCGAGACCACGGATATCACGATGCTGCTGGTCACCCACGAGATGCAGTTCGCCCGCGACGTCTCACACCGGGTGATGATGTTCGACGGCGGTCAGGTGCTCGAAGAGGGTCCGCCGGATCAGATCTTCAACAACCCGCAGCACGAACGCACCCGCAAGTTCCTCTCGAGCGTGCTCTGAGCCCCAGCGTGCTCTAGTCCGCCGCAGCTGCCGCGTCGTCCGCCTCTCCGGCGAGCTGGACGAAATGGATCGCGGTCTCGCCGAACGTCTTCGCGCGGAAGACTTCGAGCCCGTCGGGCATCGTCGGCTCCGGCGAGCGCGCAGCACGTTCGACGACGACGATGGACTCCATGTCCAGGTGTGTGCGCAGACGCCTGAGGATCTGCGTGACAGCGTCCTCCCCCAACGGGTACGGCGGGTCCATGAACACGAGGTCGAAGACCCGCGACTCCGGATTCTCCGGTCCGGGCAGTCCGGCGAGGAACTGGAGCACGTCCCCGGCGTGGACTGTCGCGGAGTGGTCGAGTCCGAGCTTGTCGGCATTGGCCTGCAGCGAGCGGATCGAAGCGAGCGAGGAATCGACGAAGTCGACCTGTGCGGCACCCCTCGACATCGCTTCGAAGCCCAGCCCGCCGGAACCGGCGAAGAGGTCGAGGACGTTCGCGGCCGGCACCACCCCGTAGCCGTCGAGCATGGAGAACAGGGACTCCTTGACCCGGTCGGACGTCGGTCGGGTGTTCGCCCCCGACGGGGAGGTGAGTCTGGCGCCCTTGTGTGCTCCGGCGATGATTCTCATGTCTGCCTCCTCAGCCTGCCTCGATGAAGTGCGCGTCGTCCTCGGGCAGGACGCGCCTGATGAAGGCCTTGAGCGCAGGCACCGCCTCGAGGGTGGGGTCGACGGCGACGATCTGTTCGGCGATCGTCTTCGCTTCGGCCACGATCTCGGAGTCGCGGAGGATCGAAAGGTGCCGCAGCGAGGATCCGCCCCATTGGGAGCCGCTGAGCACATCGCCTTCGCCCCGGGAGTCGAGGTCGTATTCGGCCAGGGCGAATCCGTCGAGCGTGTCGGCCACCGCCTGCAGTCGCCCATAGCTCTCGTCCTCAGCACTCATCTCGGTGAGCAGGAAGCACAGGGCGGAGCTGCCGTCACGGCCGACGCGTCCGCGCAGCTGGTGCAGCTGTGCGACACCGAAGTTCTCGGCTTCGATGATGACCATCATCGTCGCCCGCGCCACGTCGACGCCGACCTCGATGACCGTCGTCGAGACGAGGATGTCGATATCGCCTCCGACGAAGTCCGCAAGCACCCGGTCCTTCTCCGCCGTCGACATCCGACCGTGCAGCAGACCGAACGTCAGACCAGCCAGTTCCGGGGTCTCAGACAGCTTCCGTGAGATGTCTTCGATGCCCTGCTTCTGTCCGACGACGTCCCCGGACTCCGGATCTTCGATGTCCGTCGGTTCGATTCGCGGGAAGACGACGAAGACTCCCTTCCCAGCCTCGGCGGTCTGCCGCATGAGCTGACGCACCCGGACGTACCAGGCAGGCTGGTCGACGATCGGCACCACATGAGTGGCGATGTCCTTCGGCCCGGCCGGCATCTCCTTCAAGGTCGAGATATCGAGGTCGGCGAAGACCGTCATCGCCACGGTGCGCGGGATCGGCGTCGCCGACATCACGAGAGTGTGCGGCGTCGTGTCCCCGCCCTTGGCCCGCAGCGCTTCCCGCTGCTCGACACCGAACCGGTGCTGTTCGTCGACGACGATGAGGCCGAGGTCGGAGAACATCGTCGACTCCGACAGCAGCGCATGCGTGCCGACGACGATGTCGATGTTGCCGGCGACGAGGTCGAGGGCGAGTTCGCGACGCTCTTTCGCCGGCATCGACCCGGTCATCAGCGCCACTGTCACCTGATCATCATCGGACAGCAGCGGAGACAGCGCCATCTGCTCGTCGAGGAAGGTCTGAATCGAATGGAAATGCTGAGTGGCGAGCACCTCGGTGGGGGCGAGCATGGCGGCCTGGGCACCCGAGTCGACGGCGGTGAGCATGGCCCGCAGCGCCACAAGCGTCTTACCGGAACCGACATCACCGTGGAGGAGCCGGTGCATCGGCCGGTCCGCAGCCATGTCCTCAGAGATCTCCTCACCGACCCTGACCTGGGATGCGGTGAGAGTGAAGGGCAGGTCTGCATCGAAGCGGCGGCTCTTCGCGCCTTGGGTCAGCAGCGGTGTCGCCTTCTCGTCAGCCAGCTTCGCCTTGCGGGCGGCGAATTCGGTCTGCAGGGCGAGAGCTTCTTCCCACTTCCACCGCAGCCGGGCCCGCTCGACGTCCTCGATCGTCCGCGGCCGATGCATGTCCTCGAGAGCTGTGCGCAGATCCGGCAGCTCATGAGCGTCCCGCAGTCCTTTCGGCAGCGGATCCTCGAACTCCTCGGGACCGGCGACGGTGAGCAGGGTCTTGATCGAACTCCACAGCCGGGACTGCGCGATCTTCTTCACGGCCGGGTAGATCGGGAACGGCGAGTTGAGGTCCTCGGGAGTCCACTCATGATCATCCTCGGTGCGGTTGAGCCACACGGGAGACGCCAGGGTCAGCTGCCCGCGGAACGATTCCACCTTGCCGCCGAAGACAACGGTCAGTCCCGGCTTCAGCGCCTTCCCCAACCAGTGCTGGTTGAAGAACGCAATCTTCATCGACTGTGTTCCGTCATGGACGATGACTTCGGTGATCGTGCCTTTCCGCTGCTTCATCCGCCGCGTGTCGACCTTGATGACTTCGGCCTGGATGATCGCAGTCTCACCGAGCGGCAGATCTCCGAGCTCCGTGTGCTCCCCCGGCACGAGGTAGCGCCGAGGGAAGAAGCGGAAGAGGTCGGTGACCGAATGCACCCCGCGCTGGGCCAGGTTCTTCCGATCGGCCGGCCGGAAGTTGTCTTCGAGCCGGGTCCTCATTCGACCCCCATGATCACGAGCACCCCGGAGTCTCTGGCATCGATGTCCTGGAAGTGGACGGTCTCATGTGACTTCTGGATCCAGTCCCGCAGATGGTCGAGCACCTCGGGTGCGCAGTCGGGTCCGTAAACGACGGTGAGCAGCTCTCCACCGGCCCCGAGCAGCCGATCGGCGAGCTTCTCGACCAAGGTCCGCAGCTCCGTGCTCTGGGTCTTCGCGCGGCCTTCGATGAACACCCGGTAGAACTGCGCCGGATGAGCCGCCACAGCCGTGCCCCCACCCGCGCCAGCACCCGGAACGCCGACCGCAGTCGATCCTTCGTCCTCGGCAACGGCCGGCAGCATCCCGGTCGGCGGGTCGGAGGCGAGCTGATCGGCCGAATAGATCGTGCCCACTCTGGTGCCCGCAGCGGCTTCGGTCATATCCGCGAAGATCTCCCCCGCCGGAGCGAAGGGATCGTAGACGGCCAGGGCCGAGAGCAGGGTGCCGACGTTGCGGGAGCGCACGACATGCGCGCCCAGCCCGGTCAGGGACTTCAGCGCCGAGGTGGAGCTGGGGATGACGATGACCTCCCGGTCCTCGGCGGCGATGAGTTCGGACATCGTCTCGAACAGGTCCCCCACCTCCGGAGTCAGCGCCGTGGCCCCGTTGAGCGCAGTGTGCATGAGCAGCCCCGTGCCCTTGACCAGGGCGATGAGCTTCGTCTCCCCTTCCTGCTCGTGCATCCGCAGGTCTTCCATATCGAGCCGGGCGATCCCATATTCGCCGAGGCGGTCGATGACGGTCGCGGCGGTCGTCTCGTCGGCGACGTGGACGTGGACCTTGGCCGCGTTGATGACGATCGAGGTCCCGCCGAGGCGGTCGAGATCCTCGGCGAGCGAGTCCGTGGGGGTATCAGCGAGGATGGCGACGATCTCGAGTTCATCCGCGGTGGCTTCGTGGATGATCTTCGGTGGGCGGGCCACCTCGGCGAGCATCGAATCCTGCGGTGTCCGACCGGTGACGGTGGCGTAGAGGAGGTCGAAGAGTTCGACGATTCCCGTCGATCCGGCGTCGACGACCTCGGCCTCGCGCAGCACGGTGAGCTGTCCGGTGGTCTCCCGCAGGGCCGACCGGGAGCGTTCCCGCACGGCCGCGATGACGTCGATCAGCTCGGCTCCGTCGTCGGCGTGCTCGCGTGCCTCGGTGGCCATGGCGTCGAGCACGGTGAGCATGGTGCCGTCGACGGGGCGGGCGACGGCGGCCCGGGCCCGGTCGGAGGCGGTCTCGAGGGCGGTGGCCATGGCGTCGGCGGTGGCGACGGTGACTCCGGCCAGGGCATCGGCGACTCCCTGCAGGGCGACGGCGAGGATGAGTCCGGAGTTGCCGCGGGCGCCGCGTCCGGCTCCGGCGGCGAGTGCGGCGACGACCTGTGGGAGGGTGACGGGGCCGGTGAGCTCTTCGACGGCGAGGTAGGCGGCCCGCAGAGTGTGGTACATGTTCGTGCCCGTGTCGCCGTCGGGGACGGGGAAGACGTTGAGCTCGTCGATCTCGGTGCGCTCCTTGCGCAGCCGGTCGACCGCGCGGCGGGCCCAGCGCGCGGCCAGACGACCGTTGAGGCTGATGGCGTTGCTCATGTCACTTCCCGAAATGGCTGAAACCGCTCGCCGGCACGGGGGTGCCGTCGAGGCTGACATCGTCTCCGGTGCGGATCGCTCCGATTCTCCGCCAGCCTACTCCAGGGTCCTGACGCGACGGCGCCGACGCGGCGAAGCCGTGGTCTTCTCCCCCGTCGAGGACCCAGGACAGTGCCAGGTCCTCCGCCGTCGTGGCCGTACCGGTCGTACCGTTCGCATCGCCTGTCCCACTCGCCGTTCGGGCCTCGAGCACGAATTCGGCCGCCGGCAGCAGCGGGTCGATGAGCTCGCGGAGCAGGGTCGACTCGAGGTCGATTCCCACCCCCGAGGCGGTCGCCACCCGGGCGAGGTCGAGGCTGAGTCCGTCGGAGACGTCGATCATCGCCGAGGCTCCGATCGTGGCCAGTGCTCCGTAGTCGGGCCGTGGCGCCAGTTGGGTCTCGATGAGTGATCGCAGCTCAGGTCCGACGGTGTCGCGTCGCGCTCCGGCGAAGAGCAGGTCGAGGCCGGCGGCCGCTCGCCCAACGGTCCCGGCCAGAAAGAGCGCGTCTCCGGGCCGGGCACCGGAGCGCAGGATCTCGTGGCCTTTCTCCACCGTCCCGAGCGCGGTGATGGCGATGACGATGAGGCTCGACGAGGACAGGTCCCCGCCGATGATCGGCACGGTGCAGTCCAAAGCCGTCCCCGCTCGTGCCGCTTCGTCGATGAGACCGGCGTACAGGGCTTCGAGGCAGGCGATGTCCGTGTCATCGGGAACGGCCAGGGACACGAGCAGTCCGTGCGGGGTCGCGCCCATGGCGCAGACGTCGGCGAGGTTCTGGGCCGCTGCCTTGACTCCGAGCTGCCCCCAGTCCAACCACACACGGGTGAAGTCCTCGTTCTCCACGAGCATGTCCGCCGTCGAGACGAGCTGACCATCCGGTGCGGTCACGGCCGCATCGTCTCCGGGTCCGACGATCACCTGTGCGCTGCTGGGATTGCGGGTGAGCACGCGGGAGATGATGTGTGATTCGCCAAGTTCGGACAGTCGGGTCATGGCTCCAGGTTATCGGGCGATACGGTAGTCCTATGAGATCTCGCTCTGCTTCGACGCGCCGCAGCGCCCGGCCCGCGCACCGTCGCCGTTCTCTCACCGTCGTCGCGCTGGCCACGGTGCTCACCGGTCTGGCAGTCACCGGGTGTTCGCGGACCGTCATCGTCGAACCCGCCGAGGACGCGGCGAATCCGAAGTGTGCCGACATCATGCTCACCCTGCCCGATGAGATCTCGGGTGAGAAGGCTCGCACGACCTCCTCGCAGGGCACGAAGGCGTGGGGAGATCCCAATGTCGCGGTGCTGCGCTGCGGAGTCACTCCTCCCGGCCCGACGACCGATCAGTGCGTGAGCGTGTCCGGGGTCGACTGGATCTCGAAACCGGTGGACGACGACGATTCGACGTGGAGGTTCACCAGCTACGGTCGCACACCGGCGGTCGAGGTGCTCGTCAACCGCAAGGCCGAGTCCGGCAACGATGTGCTCGCCGCGATCTCACCGACACTGTCGAAGATCCCGCCGGAGCACGAATGCGTCGGCGCGGAGGACATCACCGACTAGAGCCCGCCCGCCGCGGACGCGATTGCGCCGCATATGGCGCCCCGTCTCACTTCGCGCGGGAGTGGTCGATCAGGGCGATCGAGATGAGTTCGCCGATGAGTTCGGAGTAGTCGAGTCCCGACTGCGCCCACATGAACGGGTACGCCGAGGTGGGGGTGAACCCGGGCAGGGTGTTGAGTTCGTTGATGACGACGTCTCCGGTGTCCGTGACGAACGTGTCGACGCGGGCGAGTCCGGTGCAGTCGAAGAGGCGGAACACCGAGGCGGCCAGATCCTGAACCCGGGCCGTCACCGTCTCGTCGAGGTCGGCCGGACAGGTGACCTCGGCGGCGGCGAGGTCGAGGTACTTGGCGTCGAAGTCGTAGAAGGAATGATCTCCGCTCACGCGGATCTCGCCCGGTGCGGACACGCGCAGGTCCGTGTCATGGAGGGAACCGAGCACGGCGCATTCGACCTCACGGCCGCTGACCTCGGGTTCGACGATGACCTTGGAGTCGTGTTCGAACGCACCGAGCAGGGCGGCTTCGAGGTCGGCGGCTTCGGCGACCCGGCTGACTCCCATGGACGATCCGGCGCGGGCGGGTTTGACGAAGACGGGCAGGCCGAGCCCGGCCACTCGGTTCTCGGCCTCGGCGCGGTCTGCGGCCCACATCGTCTCGGTCACGAGTTCCCACGGGCAGGTCGGGATTCCGGCCTGAGCCATGAGCGACTTCGTGAAGTGTTTGTCCATGCTCGCGGCGGAGGAGAACACTCCGGAGCCGACGAATGCGGTGTCGCTGAGTTCGAACAGTCCCTGCAGGGTTCCGTCCTCACCGAAGCGTCCGTGCAGGAGCGGGAAGAACACGTCGACCGCACCCAGTTCGGTGCAGGTGCCCTCGGCATCCCGGTGCAGCAGAGGCGCCCCGTCGGCGGAGACCGGAGGGATCACCTCGGTGCCGTTGTCCGTGACTTCGGGCATGGCGTCGGGATCGAAGCGCATGCTCGCCCAGTCGTCGACGACCCGCCACACGCCGGTCTTCGTGATGCCGATCGGCAGGACGTCGAAGGCCTGGGAGTCGATGGCACCGATCACTCCGGCCGCGGTGACGCAGCTGACGGAGTGCTCACTCGAACGGCCTCCGAAGAGGACTGCGACACGGGGCCGGTGATCGTTGTCTGCCATGAGTTTCCTTTGAACTGGTACTCCCGCGCACTGGGACCGGGCACGGGGTGCGCACAGCGGGTCAGGTGTGCGCGGACTGAAAGACTCTAGCTCACTTGACCTCGAACGTGCATTCCAGCCACGCGCGGCCGATGCCCTTGAAGAACATGTTGAAGCCGGCGAAGGCAGGTGACGCGGATTCGTCGATGCCCAGCGGTTCGGCCAGAGCGGTGACGATGAAGAAGTAACGGTGCGGTCCGTGGCCCTGCGGCGGGGCGGCACCGACGAAGCGGGGTTCGCCGGCATCGTTGCGCAGGGTCACGGCTCCGCCGGGCAGGAGGTCGGCGGCCGGATCGCCGGCATTGGCCTCCAGGCTCGTCACCGAGGCGTCGAGGTCCGTGACGACCCAGTGCCAGAAGCCCGACCCCGTCGGAGCGTCGGGGTCATAGCAGGTCACGGCGAAGGCCTTGGTCTCTGCCGGGAAACCGGACCACGACAGCTGCGGGGAGACGTCCTCACCGCCGGGCACGCCCATGGCGCCGGAGAGCTGGGGGCCGCTGAGCACTCCACCGTCGTCGATGTCGGTGCTGGTCAGCGTGAAGGTCGGAAGTTCGGGAAGGTTGAAGAACGGTGAGTTGGCGCTCATGGGTGCTCCTAATTGTCCAGCGATCGGCCTGAGACGGGCTTCGCCTCAGGCTGGCGGTCCTTCGTGCTTACGTTTCCGAGACAACAGCAATCCGGCGAGTTCGTCAACCTGCAGCTGTCCGTTCAGCACTGCGCAGACCGCCTCGGTGATGGGCAGGTCGACGCCGTTGCGTCGGCCCAGGGCGAGGACGGCGGGGGCGGATTTCACACCCTCGGCTGTCTGTGAGGTGTGGGCGATGACGTCCTCGAGGCTCATCCCCTCACCGAGGTGGCGCCCGAAGGTGCGGTTGCGTGACAGGGGAGAGGCGCAGGTGGCCACGAGGTCGCCGAGTCCGGCGAGCCCGGACAGAGTGTGCGCCTCGGCGCCCATGGCCGCAGCCAGGCGAGAGGTTTCGGCGAGACCGCGGGTGATGATCGAGGCCTTCGAGTTGTCGCCGAGCTTCTGCCCGTCGGCGATGCCCACGGACAGGGCGATGATGTTCTTGATCGCACCGCCGATCTCGACGCCGACGACATCGGTGTTCGTATACGGCCGGAAGTACGCGTTCGCGCTGATCTCCGCGACCACCTCGGCGGTGGTGATGTCGGACGAGGCGACGACGGTGGCGGTGGGCTGCCGGTCGGCGATCTCACGGGCGAGGTTCGGACCCGAGACGACGGCGATCTGGGATTCGGCGACCTCGGCGACCTCGGCGATGACCTCGGACATGCGCTTTCCGGTGTCGACCTCGATGCCCTTCATCAGGCTCACGAGCTTCACACCCTCACGCAGGTGCGGCTTCCAGCGGGTGAGGTTCTCCCGCAGGGTCTGGGCGGGGACGGCGAGGACGATGACCTCGGCATCGGTGACGGCGGCGATGTCGTCAGCAGTGGCGCTCAGCCCCTCGGGCAGAACCCGTTCGCCCAGATAGCGCTCATTGGTGTGCATGGAGTTGATCTCCGCGGCGACCTCGGGGCGGCGAGCCCACAGGGTGACGGGGAAACCGGCGTCGGCGATGACCGCGGCGTAGGTGGTTCCCCACGATCCGGCTCCGAGGACGGTGATCTTGTCGACGCTCATTCGCCAGACTCCTTAGCTGTGAAACGCTGCGGCAGTTCGCGTTCGGACAGTTCGGCCACCATCGCCGCCACGGTGTTCTTCACTCGTTGGGAGAGGTCTCCCATCGTCTTCTTCTCATGCCGGCGATCCCACAGATCCGAATAGTCGATGGCGGGACCGAAGGCGACGACCGAGTCGTGGCTGAAGGGACGGAAGCGGACCTTCTTCTGCCCACGCGGGTAGACCGTGTCCAGTCCCCAATGGGCGACGGGGACGATCGGCGCTCCGGTCTCGAGCGCCAGCCGAGCGGTGCCGGTCTTGAAGTGCTGCGGCCACAGCTGCGGGTCCTTCGTCAAGGTGCCCTCGGGATAGATGACGACGGTCTGACCGTTGGCCAGGGCCTGTTTCGCATATGCCAGGGAGTCCCCGGCCTGCGCCGAGGCACGCAGCACCGGGATCTGCCCGATGCGCTTGAGGATGACGCCCAGGGCACCTGTGAACAGTGTCGACTTCGCGAGGAAGTGCGGCATCCGTCCGTGGCGCTTGAGCGCCAGTCCCACGAGGATCGGGTCGAGATGGTTGGCATGGTAGGCGGCGACGATGATGCCCGTCCCGGCCGGCGGCAGGTGCTCGGTCCCCCGCACGCTCATCCTCGTGGCCGTGCGCATGAGCCCGAAGGCCGCCGTGGCGGCGACGGTGCCCGCCCGGTTCTGCGAGCGCACCGAGGCGGGGTCGAACGCGACGAGGGGCTTCGGCTCGTGGGCGGCCCGGGGCGAGGGTTCAGCCCTCATGCGGACACCTCGGCGCCGAGTCCGATGAGCTTGTCGAGGAAGTTCTCGTAGCCGCGGTTGATGAGTTCGATGCCGTGGACTTCGCTCGCGCCCCGGGCGGCCAGAGCGGCGATGAGGTGGCTGAAGCCGCCGCGCAGATCGGGGACGTCGATGCGGGTGCCCCTGAGGTCGGTGGGCCCCGAGATCACGGCCGAGTGCTGGTAGTTCCGCCTCCCGAAGCGGCAGGGGGTGCCGCCGAGGCATTCGCGGTAGAGCTGGATCTGCGCACCCATATCACGCAGGGCGTCGGTGAAGCCGAACCGGTTCTCGTACACGGTCTCATGGATGATCGACAGCCCCTCGGCCTGAGTCATCGCGACGACCAGCGGCTGCTGCCAGTCGGTCATGAAGCTGGGGTGGACGTCGGTCTCCAGCGCGAAGGATCGGAGTTTGCCGCCGGGATGGCGGAAGCGGATGCCGTTCTCCTGCACCTCGAATTCGCCGCCGATCTTGCGGAAGACGTTGAGAAAGGTGATGAGCTCCGGCTGGCTGGCGCCTGCGACGAAGATGTCTCCGCCGGTGGCGAGTGCCGCCGAGGCCCAGGACGCGGTCTCGTTGCGGTCGGGCAGGGCGCGGTGGGTGAACCCACGGAGGGTGTCGACGCCTTCGATGCGCACCACACGCTCGGTGTCGACGGTGATGATCGCGCCCATCTTCTGCAGCAGCGCGATGAGATCCATGATCTCGGGTTCGATGGCCGCACCCCGCAGCTCGGTCACGCCTTCGGCGCGCACCGCGGTCAGCAGCACCTGTTCGGTGGCTCCGACGGAGGGGTAGGGCAGTTCGACCTTCGTTCCCTGCAGGCGGCTGTGTGCCTTGAGCATGATGCCGCCGGGGGTCTTGTCGACCACGGCTCCGAACTTGCGGAGCACATCGAGATGGAAGTTGATGGGGCGGTCGCCGATATGGCAGCCGCCGAGGTCGGGGATGAACGCCTGACCGAGGCTGTGCAGGAGAGGTCCGCAGAAGAGGATCGGGATGCGTGAGGAACCGGCGTGGGCGTCGATGTCGACGATCGAGCCCTGGGCCACTTCGGCCGGGTCGAGGTGGAGTTCACCGTCGGGCTGGTCGCCGTCGGGCCCCGAGGTGACGCGGACTCCGTGGAGTTCGAGGAGTCCGGTGACGATCTCGACGTCGCGGATCTGGGGCACGCCGCGCAGCACGGATGGGGTCTCGCCGAGCAGAGAGGCCACCATCGCCTTGGGCACCAGGTTCTTGGCGCCGCGGACGCGGACGGTGCCGTCCAGCGGGTTTCCCCCACGTACTTCGAGCATGTTCCTCCCTGATTCCGATGATCGGATCCGGGCGGGCTCCCACCCGGAGACGGTGCTCGCTGATTGCGGCGGGCACCGTCCTAGACTAACCCAGCCGACGGTGTCCCACCGATTCGCCTAAGCCGGCCCCGAGGTCGCGCCCGACCGTGACGGCGGGCCGCCTCGGTGGGGGTCCGATGGCGGCGGTGGCCCGCCTCGGCGAGTCTCAGACCTTGGCGGGCAGGGTCGTGGGCTTGAAGGCGAAGCGGGAGGATTCGTAGGCGACGATCTCGTCTTCCTTGGCCAGGGTGAGGCTGATGTCATCGTGGCCTTCGAGCAGGCGCCAGCGCGTGTAGTCGTCGATCTGGAAGGACACGGTGACGGTGTCGCATGTCACGGTCTTCTCGTTCAGATCCACGGTGATCGGGGTGCCGGGATGATTCTCGAGGATCTTCCAGATGAGCTCGATATCGGCCTGTTCCAGCTGAGCGGCCAGCAGGCCCTCCTTGCCGGAGTTGCCCCGGAAGATGTCGCCGAAACGGGAGGACAGGACGACGCGGAAGCCATAGTCCTTGAGCGCCCAGACGGCGTGCTCGCGGGAGGATCCGGTGCCGAAGTCGGGGCCGGCGACGAGGACGGAGCCGGACGCGAAGTTCGGGTCGTTGAGGACGAAGTCGTCACTGGTCCGCCAGCGGTAGAACAGGGCGTCTTCGAATCCGGTGCGAGTGACGCGTTTGAGGAACTTCGCGGGGATGATCTGGTCGGTGTCGATATTGGATCGGCGCAGAGGAACGCCGATGCCGGTGTGGGTGGTGAACGCTTCCATGACGGTCTCCTCCTACTTCAGTCGTTCGCCGAGACGGGTGTCAGGGTCAGGGACAGGCGGTCGTCGGCCCATTCCACGGGTTCGGCGTCCCGCGGCAGGTCGGCGACATCACCCGGAGAGGACAGGGTGCCGCGCACGGCGGTGGCCGCGGCCACGAGCGGGGAGACGAGATGGGTGCGTCCGCCCTTGCCCTGGCGGCCTTCGAAGTTGCGGTTCGAGGTCGAGGCGCAGCGTTCGCCGTCGGCCAGCTGGTCGGGGTTCATGCCCAGACACATCGAGCAGCCGGCGAAGCGCCATTCGCCGCCGAAGTCCTTGAAGATGACGTCGAGGCCCTCGTCTTCGGCCTGGAGGCGGACCTTCGCGGAGCCGGGGACGACCATGAAGCGGACGTTGTCGGCCTTCTTGCGTCCGCGGACCACCTCGGCGGCGGCCCGGAGGTCTTCGATCCGGGAGTTCGTGCACGAGCCGAGGAAGACGGTGTCGACTTCGATCTCGCGCAGCGGCGTGCCCGGGGTCAGCCCCATATAGGCCAGCGCATTGGCCGCGGCTGCCTTGTCGTTCTCGTCGGCGAAGTCGTCGGGACTGGGCACGGAAGCCGACAGCGGCAGGCCCTGGCCGGGGTTCGTGCCCCACGTGACGAACGGTTCGATGTCTTCGGCCTTGAGGACCACCTCGGCGTCGAATTCCGCGCCTTCGTCGGTGTAGAGGGTCTTCCAGTACTCGACGGCCGCGTCCCAGTCTTCGCCCTCGGGGGCATGCGGTCGGCCCTTGACGTAGTCGAAGGTCGTCTCATCGGGGGCGACCATTCCGGCGCGGGCGCCGGCTTCGATCGACATGTTGCAGATCGTCATCCGGGCTTCCATCGACAGCTGGCGGATGGCCGAACCGCGGTATTCGAGCACGTAGCCCTGTCCCCCGCCGGTGCCGATCTTCGCGATGATCGCGAGGATGATGTCCTTGGCGCTCGAGCCCTCGGGCAGATCGCCGTCGACGGTGATCGACATCGTCTTGAAGGGCTTGATGCTCAGCGTCTGGGTGGCGAGGACGTGCTCGACCTCGGAGGTGCCGATGCCGAAGGCGAGCGCCCCGAAGGCACCGTGGGTGGAGGTGTGCGAGTCGCCGCAGACGACGGTGGTGCCCGGCTGGGTCAGGCCCAGCTGCGGCCCCACGACGTGGACGATGCCCTGGTCGGCGTCACCGAGGCTGTGCAGGCGGATGCCGAATTCCTCAGCGTTCTTGCGCAGCGTGTTGATCTGCGTGGCCGAGGTGGGTTCGGCGATCGGCTTGTCGATGTCCCACGTCGGGGTGTTGTGGTCCTCGGTGGCGATGGTGAGGTCGGGGCGGCGCACGGGGCGCCCGGCGAGTCGGAGTCCGTCGAAGGCCTGCGGGCTGGTCACCTCGTGGACGAGGTGGAGGTCGATGTAGATAAGGTCCGGCGCACCGTCAACACCTCGTGAGACGACGTGATCGGCCCAGACCTTCTCGGCCAATGTGCGTGGCATGGTTCCTCCCGCCGGTGCAGGGATCTCTGCACCCGATGTAGACCTGACGGGCCGAGGTACGACCGCGTCGATGAACTGCTGAGTGCGCACTGGAGTGAGTGCGTATTCGAAATCTACTCGCCCGTATCGCAATGCGAACTTGCATCTCGCCCACTGAGACGCGCACAATGGTGCCTATGACAAGCAATGGTAGCGGCGTCGGGGTCATCGACAAGGCCGCAATGGTTCTCTCCGCACTTGAGGCCGGCCCCGCCTCTCTCGCCGAGCTGGTGACGCTGACCGGACTGGCACGCCCCACTGCCCACCGCCTGGCTGTTGCCCTTGAATTCCACCGCATCGTCGGCCGCGACCTGCAGGGACGCTTCGTCCTCGGGCCGCGCCTGGCCGAGCTGTCCTCGGCCGCCGGAGAGGACCGCCTGCTGGCCGCGGCCGGGCCCGTTCTGGGCCAGCTGCGCGATCAGACGGGTGAGTCCGCTCAGCTCTTCCGCCGCCAGGGCGATCTGCGTCTGTGCGTGGCCGCGGCCGAGCGCCCCGTGGGTCTGCGCGACTCCGTGCCGATCGGTGCGACCCTGTCGATGCGCGCCGGCTCGGCCGCTCAGGTGCTGCTGGCCTGGGAGGAGCCGGACCGTCTGCACACGGGCCTGCGCGGTGCCCGATTCTCCGCGACCATGCTCTCCGGGGTCCGTCGCCGAGGATGGGCTCAGTCGATCGCCGAACGTGAGCGCGGCGTCGCCTCGGTGTCGGCTCCCGTGCGCGGGCCGAGCAACCGCGTGGTCGCCGCGGTCTCGATCTCCGGACCGGTCGACCGGCTCACCCGCCAGCCCGGTCGGCTGCATGCGAAGTCGGTCATCGACGCCGCACGTGCGCTGACCGAAGCACTCGTGCGCGGCTGAGCGCTGCCGCACTCTTACGGGCCCGGGAGAGTCCTCTCCCGGGCCCGCTGTCTGTACTATGGCCCCATGATCGCCGCTCAGAGACGCAATATCATCGTCGACACGATCGAGCGAGACGGCGCCGTCTCCATCACCTCCCTGTCGGAGAAGCTCGACACCTCGGCCGTGACCATCCGCCGTGACCTCGATCAGCTCGCCGAGGAGGGCAGGCTCGTCCGCACTCACGGCGGTGCCGTGCTGGCATCGAGCGCGCGGGAGTCGAGCTATGCGGAGAAGCTCGAGCAGGCGCTGGCCGAGAAGACGGCGATCGCTCGCGCCGCTGCGGCGCAGGTGCGCAACGGCGATGTCGTCGCACTCGGCCCCGGGACGACGACCGAGCTGCTGGCCAAGGAGCTCGTCACGCGCTCAGGTCTGCGCGTGGTGACGAATTCCCTGCTCGTCGCCGAGGCCATGGTCTCCTCCCCCGACAACGAGGTCATCGTCGTCGGCGGTCTGCTGCGCCATTCCATTCGGGCCTTCGTCGGCGGCGCCACGGTGTCACAGCTGCTCGGTCTGCGCGCCGATACCGTCTTCCTCTCCGGCAACGGTCTGGCCGCGGACTTCGGCCTGTCGACTCCGGCGTTCCCCGTCGCCGACACGGACCGAGCGATGGCCGCCGGGGCGGGACGCGTCACCGCCCTCGTCGATCACACGAAGGTCGGGCTCCGCTCATCGGTGCTCACCGTCCCGACCGAACAGATCCAGCAGCTCATCACCGACTCGAAGAGCTCGGAATCCGAACTCACGGCCCTGCGCAAGGCAGGCGTCGAGGTCGAGGTCGTCTGACCTGCCGACCAAACGATCAAAACTGTTCAAGTTCGATCACTAGCGATCAGGCTCACAATCCTCTAAAGTGTCCACTCGGGTGTCACACACCACACGCATCCATGCATTGACGCATTTTGAAACCGTGCACTGACGCATATGGAGGAACCTTGGAAGCAATCCGCTTGGACGCACAGTGGATCGACTATCTGCTGATAGCGATCTACTTCATCTTCGTCCTCGGCATCGGGTGGTTCGCCAAACGCGGGATCTCCTCGAGCATCGAGTTCCTCCTCTCCGGACGGAGCCTCCCTGCATGGGTCACGGGTCTCGCTTTCGTCTCGGCCAACCTCGGCGCCGTGGAGATCATGGGCATGTCCGCCACGGGCGCCCAGTACGGCATGCCGACGATGCACTACTTCTGGATCGGTGCGGTCCCGGCGATGCTGTTCCTCGGTGTCGTGATGATGCCCTTCTACTACGGTTCGAAGGTCCGGTCGGTTCCGGAGTTCATGCGCAGACGCTTCGGCACGGGTGCTCACCTCGTCAACGCGCTGTCCTTCGCCGTCGCACAGCTGCTCATCGCCGGTGTCAACCTGTTCCTGCTGGGCACGATCGTCAACCGTCTGCTCGGCTGGCCGCTGTGGATCACGCTCATCGTCGCCGCCGCCATCGTCCTGTCCTACATCACCCTCGGCGGGCTGAGTGCGGCGATCTACAACGAGGTGCTGCAGTTCTTCGTCATCGTCGCAGCTCTCCTGCCGCTGACCCTCATCGGACTCAACCGCGTCGGAGGTTGGGACGGACTCGTCGACAAGGTGAGCAATGACGGAATGCTCGGCGCCGAACAGCTGAGCAGCTGGCCGGGCGAGCAGCTCTCCGGCTTCTCGAACCCCGTGCTCTCGGTCGTCGGCATCGTCTTCGGCCTCGGCTTCGTGCTGTCCTTCGGCTACTGGACGACGAACTTCGTCGAGGTCCAGCGCGCCATGGCTTCGAAGTCGATCAACGCCGCGCGCCTGACCCCGATCATCGGCGCCTTCCCGAAGATGCTCATCCCCTTCATCGTCGTCATCCCCGGCATGATCGCCGCGGTCCTCGTTCCGCAGATGACGCAGTTCAAGGAGGTCTCGGCCAACATCGACGAGGCGACCGCGCTCGAACAGACGGGTGTGACGTACAACGATGCGCTCCTGCTGCTCATGCGCGAAGTCCTGCCCAACGGCCTCCTCGGTGTGGCGATCGCCGGCCTGCTCGCCGCGTTCATGGCCGGCATGGCCGCGAACATCTCCGCATTCAACACCGTCTTCAGCTACGACCTGTGGCAGCAGTACGTGGTCAAGGACCGCGAGGACGACTACTACCTGAAGATCGGCCGGTGGGCGACGATCGGCGCCTGCGTCGTCGCGATCTTCACCGCTCTCATCGCAGGCAACTTCTCCAACCTCATGGACTACCTGCAGACGCTGTTCGGCTTCTTCAACGCCCCGCTGTTCGCCACGTTCATCCTCGGTATGTTCTGGAAGCGGATGTCAGCGACCGCCGGTTGGGTCGGCCTCGTCGGCGGCACACTGTCTGCCGTGTTCGTGTTCATCCTCGCCGAGACCGGAGTCCTCGACCTGCCCGGCCAGGGTGCCGCATTCCTCGCTGCCAGCACGGCGTTCGTCGTCGACATCGTCCTGTCCGTGATCGTCACCCTGTTCACTACGCCGAAGCCCGCCGCGGAGCTGCGCGGACTCGTCTACTCGGAGACCCCGAAGTCCGACTTCGAGGACCTCGGCGAACCGAAGGCGCCGTTCTGGAAGCGCCCCGTGCCCGTCGCGGGTGTCGCCCTGGTGCTCGTCATCATCCTCAACGTGACATTCGGCTGAAGGAGCCCGTGATTCCCATGAGCAATTCCAACCAACAGACCAAGACCGCAGGCGCCTTCGACGTCCGCAACTTCATCGGTGCGCTGTTGGCGATCTTCGGCATCATCCTCACGATCGCCGGATTCGTCGGCTTCACTCCCGACGAAGCCGAGCGCACCGGCGGGGTCGATGCGAACCTGTGGACCGGGATCGGTCTCGTCGTCGCCGCGGCCGTCTTCCTCATCTGGGCGCGGCTGCGTCCGCTCCGGATCGTCGAGACACCCGACGATGACGCAGGCGCGGCCGGCACCGACTGACACCCGCCCTCGCGTTCGGGGATCGGCTCAGACCGACACCGTCGCCGAGGCGGCCCAAGCCCGTCTGAGCCGATCCGCTCAGAGCGCGGCCATCGCGCCGACGACCTCAGGGACGTCCGCGGCCGGTACGGCCCGAGAGGCATTCTCGAGGGTCAGGAGGCGGGTCCCGGGAATCTCGCGGGCGAGCGCCTCTGCATTGCCGACAGGAAAGAACGGATCGCGTCGACCGTGCACGACCAGCGTCGGCACCCGCAGCTGTGGCAGTCGTTCTCGCCAGCGTGGCCGGCAGTCGAGGCGAGAGAACACCATCCCCAGCTGATCGGCCCGGTGAGACTCCGGGTCATCGCCTTGCGTCCGTTCCCAGATGCGGGCCGCGACGTCGCGGGCCTCCGCGGGATCGTCGCCGAGGATCCGTGCTCCTTCGGCCATGAACTCGGCCGCCTCGTCGCCGTCCGACCAATCCGGCTGCGGTCGGGTGAAGAGCGAACCCATGGTGGCCTGATCATGATCCGGCAGGTCATCGTCGACGGGTCCGGGTGCTACCGGTCGGGTGCCGATGAGAGTGAGTGCCGAGAACGCATCCGGATGGTCGAGAGCCGCGACCTGCGCGACCATTCCGCTGATGCCGATTCCCGCCAGATGAGCGGGTCGGCCGTCGAAGGCTCGAGCGAGTTCGGCGGCATCGGCGGCGAGGTCTCGCAGAGTGTAGTCCGGTGATTCGAGGTCACCATGGCTCGAGGTCCCGGCATCGCGGAGGTCGCAGCGCACGACGTGGCGTCCCTGCGCAGCCAGCTGCACGCACAGAGCATCGGGCCAGGACAGCATCGTCGGAGCGCCGAGGCAGAGAACCAGCGGCGCATCCGCCCCGCCGAACTCCTCGACGCCGAGGCTCACCCCATTGACGTCGCAGATATCCATGCCGCTCCCCCGACCCTCCGAGTCCATCCTCATCTGAGGTTCCAGCATGAACCGTGGAGGTTCGGGTGGTCAACGCTGTGCGCATGCCCGGCCGCAGCCGAATCAGCGGCTCAGTCGAAACAGGTTCAGTCGAAACGGGCAGCGCCGCGACCCGCGCTGACGGCGAAGATGTCCGGCGTCCGGTAGCCGTGGTCGGCGAATGCCGCAGTGACGGCGTCGCCGACTTCGTCGACCCGGTCCGCGTGGATGAGCGCGATCGCCGAACCGCCGAAGCCGCCGCCGATCATCCGCGCCCCGAGCGCCCCCGCTCCCATCGCGGCCGCCACCGCCACATCGAGTTCGGCGCAGGAGACCTCGTAGTCGTGTGCCAGGGATTCGTGGGAGGCCACCAGCAGGTCGCCGAGGGCACGGATGCGCGCGTCATGTTCGTCGCCGGTTGATCGCTCGTTGTCCTCGAGCAGTTCGACGGTGGATCGGACTCGCGCGTTTTCGGCGATGACGTGTCGCACGCGCTTGCGCTGCTCCTCGGTCAGTTCGCTCAGGTCGACGTCGTCGGGGAGTTCCCGCAGGCTGTCGACGCCGAAGATCGCGGCGGATTCCTCACAGGTCCTCCGCCTGGCGCCGTACCCGCTTTCGCTGTGCGAGTGCGAGACCTTCGAGTCGATGACGAGGAGTCGCAGCCCCTCGGCGTCGAGGTCGAACGGAATCTGGCGGGCGCTGAGGTCGCGGCAGTCGAGGAAGAGCGCATGTCCGGCCTCGGTCATGATCGAAGCAGCCTGGTCGACGATTCCCGTCGGTGCACCGACGAAGTCGTTCTCTGCTCTCTGTGTCAGCAGGACCTTCTCCCGGTCATCGAGACCGAGGCCGAACACCTCGTCGAGGGCGATGAGCACCGCGACCTCGAGTGCGTGAGATGACGACAGTCCGGCACCGACGGGCACCGTGGATTCGATATAGAGGTCGACTCCGCCGACGATCGTGCCCGTGGTCTTCACGATCTCGTCGACGACGCCCGCGGGGTGGCTCAGCCAGCCGGGCAGGGCACCGGGCGCGAGGTCAGCGGCCGCGAACTGGCCGGACAGACGCTGGCCGGTGTCATCGCGATGGTCGGAGACGATGCGGATGCTCTCCCCGCGCCGAGGCGGCTCCACGGTTCCCGTGTCCTCTATTACCTCGGCGCGCCGCCCTGCCACGTCCACGTCTCGCCCGTCAGCACCGTTGGCGGGTCGCCGGCCGATGGCGACGTACACGGCCCGGTCGATGGCGATGGGCAGGACGAAGCCCAAGTTGTAATCGGTGTGTTCGCCGATGACGTTCACCCGACCGGGTGCACGGAAGGATCCGAGCGGCCGGTACCCGAACAGGGCTTCGAACTCCTCGGCGAGGTGGTCGGGGGTCGGCGCGGATACGGCCTCGGGGGTCTCTGTGGTCATGAACGATCGCCTTCCGGGTCGAACGCCGAAGCCGTGCTCGCGTTCGCGCTCACGGGTACGGCCGCCTCGGCGAGGGGTTCCGGGGTCACCGCACGCAGCCTGGCTGCGGTCTCCTCGGCGGAGACGTCGCCGACGAAGGCGCCCATCGCGGTCTCCGAACCGGCGAGGAACTTCAGCTTGTTCTCCGCCCTCCGCGGGCTCGTGATCTCGAGGTGGAGCCATTCGGCCAGGCGGTCGGCACTGTTGACCGGTGCCTGGTGCCAGGCCGCGATATACGGTGTGGGGCTCGGGTAGAGTCCGTCGATGCGTCTCAGCACCTCCGGATAGACGCGCGCCAGGTCGTCGCGTTCGGTCTCGTCGAGCTCGTCGACGCTTCCCACCTGGCGGTGCGGAACGACGTGGACTTCGATCGGCCACCGGGCCGCGAAGGGCACGAAGGCGGAGAAGTGATCGGTCTCGAGGATCATCCGCTCCCCTGCCTCGCGTTCGAAGGCGAGCACATCGCCGAGCAGCGGTCGCCCGGTCCGGCGCAGGTGGTCATGCGCCCGCGCCGAGGTGATCGCGGTGTGCGGGGTGACATAGGGGTAAGCATAGATCTGTCCGTGCGGATGATTCATCGTCACCCCGATCTCCTCCCCGCGGTTCTCGAACATGAAGACCTGCTCGATGCCCGGCAGGGCAGAGAGTTCGGCGGTCCTGTCGGCCCAGGCGTCGATGACGGTGCGGGCACGTGCGGTGCCGAGTCCTGCGAAGGAGCCGGTGTGCTCCGAGGAGAAGACGACGACTTCGCAGCGGCCGTACCCGGGTGCCGACAGCGCAGAGGTCACGGTTTCGGCGGAGGCGGCGGCCGCCTCGGCGAAAGTGGTGTCCACCTCCTGAGGCGACGGAACATCACCGAGGCCAGGCCCGAGGGAAGGGAAGCGGTTCTCGAAGACGGCGACGTCGAAGTCCGCGGCCGGGATCTCCGTGGGACGGTCGGGCGTCGACGGGCACAGCGGACATTCGGCGGCGGCGGGCAGGTGGGTGCGGGTCTGCCGGTGAGTGGCCACGGCGACCCATTCTCCGGTGAGGAGGTCGAAGCGCAGGGTGCCGCTGTCGGGTCGCGAATCGTGCGGCCGGGGGTCAGCGGCGATCGTCGGTGCAGGTGAGTCGAGGTCCTGGAAGAACAGGATCTCACGACCGTCGGACAGGTTCGCCCTTTGATGCGACGCCGGCATCAGACCTCCCAAAAGTTATCATTTTCGATCATAATGCTAACATCTGGCGGTTCGGTTGGGCGTAGTCGGCGTAGAATATCTGCAACCGCATCTCCCCGCACTCGAGCCCCTTTGGAGACCCATGACCGCCACCATCGAACTCGCCTGTGGCGAGTCAGCGGCGGTCATCTCCCCCATCGGTGCGAGCCTGGTTCGCTTCTGCGTCGGCGATCGGCCGGTCGTGGTGCCGATGAGCGCCTTCGACGGGGCCGTGCTCGCGCCCTGGCCGAATCGGATCGATGCCGGCCGTTTCGACTTCGCCGGCGACAGCCACCGGCTGCCGATCACCGAGCCCGAGCGGGATACTGCTCTGCATGGTCTCGTCGCCGATGTCGAGTGGTCCGTGGTCGAGCGCACCGAGTCGACGGTCAGTCTCGAATACTCGCTGGAGCCGACGGAGGGGTATCCGTTCGCGTTCGGCTTGCGGGTGGATGTCGAACTCGCCGAGGCGGAGCTGCGCATGCGTGCCCGTGCCCTGAACACGGGGTCGGCTCCCGCACCGTTCGGTTTCGGATTTCATCCGTGGCTCTCCCCGGGCACAGCCCCATCGGGTACAACCGACCCCGTTGACGGTGCCCTTGTCGACGAGGCTCAGCTCGTCATTCCCGCTGCGCAGTGGTTCGAGACCAATGAGCGGCTCATTCCCACCGCCGTGCGCCCTTTCGATGACGGCACCGCAGTTCCGGCCGATCACGTCTCCGATGATTCCGCGTGCATGGTGTGCAAGGACTTCCGGGCGCTGCGCCTGATCGGGGCAACGATCCTCGATGATGCGTACGGCTCACCTCGGCGCGGGGACGACGGGTGGTCTCGAGCACGGCTGAAGGGTGCCGATCTGCGCGAGGTCGTCGTCGGGATGGGTCCCGGTTTCCGCACCTGGCAGGTGTGCACTGGCGACGGCCTCGATGAGGATCTGGCTCGTCGGGCGATTGCCATCGAGCCGATGACGTGCCCTCCGAATGCGTTCGCCGCCGGCGAGGCCGGAGAGGACTTCGACGTCATCGCTCCCGGTGACGAGCTTGCCGTCGAGTGGAGCATCGCTTTGACCGGGGGCGACGACAGGATTGCCGATTCGGGCTCGCCTCTCTCAGGCAACGGTTCGGCCGCTCCTGACGGTGCTTCTGCCGACTCCGACGGTGCTTCGACTTTCCTCCCAGAATGACAGTCGCCCTGCCGCGATTCGGCGCATCCTGATAGGTTGCGATGACAGGCAGATATCAGGCGAGCGCGCCCTGCCCTGGGTGCGTTCCATTCTCGAGAGGGACACCATGTCGACACCGCAGAACCCGAACGACCCGAACAGCAGCTCGTCTGAGCAGAACCTCGACGGCCAGAACCCCGGCGCGGGAGATCAGTCGGAGAGTGCCCAGTCCGCCTCGGATCAGTCGGCGCAGAATCCTCAGGACGCTCAGTTCCAGCCCAGCCAGGATGCGCCGGCATCGCAGCCCGGCCAGAACGCACAGTTCCAGCCCGACCAGCCCACCTATCAGCAGGGAACTTACGACCCCAATGCCTATCAGGCACAGGGACAGCAGTACCAGCAGGGCGGTTATTCCCAGCCCGGCGCTTATTATCAGCAGGATCCCTACCAGCAGGACGCCCACTCGCAGAACGCGGCACAGCAGCAGGCTTATGGTCAGCCCGCCTACGGTCAGCCAGCGCATGGTCAGGCTCCGCAGACGGCGCCTCAGCAGACCGGGTTCTTCAAGTCGCTGTTCGACATCCGCTTCGACAACTTCATCGCAGTCAAGTGGGCAGGCTTCATCTACATCATCGCGATCGTGGTCGCGGTCCTGTCCTACCTCGGGACCATCATCGCCGGCATCAGCGCGGGAATCGCAGCAGGTACGGCCTCGGCATATATGACCGGCGGACCGAGCTTCAGTGTGCTGCCGCTGATCCTGTCGATCATCTTCGGCTGGATCATTCCGGCGCTGTGGGTCATCGGCGTCCGTCTGGTTCTCGAGCTCATCGTCTCCAACATCAAGACGGCCGAGCACACGAAGCGCATCGCCGATTCAGTCAGCCGCTGAGGCGACTACGGCACTGTCTGAGTCAGAAAGCACTGTGCGAAACAGGTGCTTTCTGACTCAGACAGTGCCGTTCCCAGTTGTCCCCAATGCAGGCGCGGGAGAACGCCTGTGAATTAGAGTGAGCCCCGCACCGAAAATCGATGCGGGGCTCAACCGTACCCCCGAGCAGATTCGAACTGCCGTTACCGCCTTGAGAGGGCGGCGTCCTAGGCCACTAGACGACGGGGGCTAGAACAACACTCCTGGACTGATCCAGACTGTGTCCGCTGGGCTACCAGGACTTGAACCTAGACTAAATGAACCAGAATCACTCGTGCTGCCAATTACACCATAGCCCAATGCTTTTCAAGGTCATCCCCGAGGAGATTTCCCTGAGCAACGAGATATAACTCTACACAAGCACCCCGCCTCCGGACAAATCTCAGAGGGTCATTTTCGGTGTGACCTTCTTAACACACCACGCGCATCGGGGCCGGCCTGCCGACAGGCCCAGAATTCCCGCGCGCGCAGGCTCGGTCTGCCTGCCCCGACGGGCCCGGGCCTCACCCCCCGACGGGCCCGGGCCTCACCCGCGGGCGAGGCCGATGAGCCGGTCGAGGACTCGGTATCCATCGGCGCGCAGCCCGTTGTGTTCGTACTCGTTCGTCACCCACGGCTGCACCCCGGACAGGTGCTCGGCCGTGGCCAGCGAATACTCCACCGGCACGTAGGCATCCTCGAAGTAGACTGCCGCAGCACCGCGCACCGAGGCGGCCTGCAGAGCGTCGACATCGTAGAGACGAGGCCACTGACGTGCGGCGACGATGTCGGCCACCTCGGCGAAGGGAGCAAGCTCCGGATCCTCGTGCAGCGACTCCGGCCCGGCATGTTCGCCGGCCAGCAGGGTCGGGTCCTCACGGACAGGATCGGGCATTGCCCGCCTGGCCGCCCAGTTCGTCACCGTGCCGTCGGCCCAGCAGGATTCGTGGACGACGGCATAGAGCGGATTGCGCCCCGAGAACGGCAGAGACGCGGCAAGGTCATGCCGGAATGCTGCCGAAGAGAAGTCGAGGTCGAGCAGATAATGCAGCTTCTCCGGACCATCCGAGGCGCCGAGGAAGTGCCCGAGCAGACGGATCCGCTCCGGCGTCGCCCGCGCACCCCCGGGCAGGGCGAGCCCATCCCCGACGGATGCGAGCTCGACGAGCCTGCGCACCTTCTCACGGTCGTCGGGGAACGCTGCGTAGTGCTGCTCGGACTTGCGGATCATCCCCTCCCACGTCCGACCGTAGACGGTCGCCGGATCAAGGCCGATCGCCGGCAGACCGCCGGTGAAATACACCTCGTGAAGGGCACTCGAATGCGCGGAGATATAGCGCAGAGTCGTGAAACCGCCGAAGGACTGCCCCAGCAGGGACCAGGTGTCCGCCCCGAGGTGACCGCGCAGGATCTCCGCATCCTCGACGATCGAATCGGCGCGGAAGAACGACAGCGCCTCGGCGATCGCGGCCGGGTCCTCCCCCACCGTCTCCAGTCCGGTGATGGCCCCATCAACAGAGCCGATCGGATTCGATCGTCCGGTGCCACGCTGGTCGAGCATGACGACCTGAAACTCCTCGAGCGCCCGCTTCACCCAGCCGTTGGATCCGCCTGCGATGCCCGGGCGCGGGGCTTCCACCCCGGGGCCGCCCTGCAGGTACACGAGGTAGGGTTTCCGGCTGTCCGCCTCGGTGGCGATGATCCGGGCGAACACGTCCATCGTGTCCGGCAGGTTCACCGTCCCCGAGGCGGCCGGCACGGCGTTCTCCCCCGCCGAGGCGGCATCCCCCGCCCGTCCGAAATGGTCGAAGGGCACGGTGACCGTCACGTCACGGAAGTGCAGTCCTCCGCGGGTCCAGATCTTCTGCTCGACCATGGTCACAGCTGCGCCGCGAGCGCCTTGAGGCGTGTCATGGAGGAGTCCTTGCCGAGGATCTCCATCGACTCGAACAGCGGCGGGGAGACCTTGCGGCCGGACACGGCCACACGCAGGGGTCCGTAGGCCAGGCGCGGTTTGATCTCCATCTCGTCGACGAGCTTGGCTGAGAGCACTTCTTCGAGCTTCGCTGTCGTCCAGTCGTCGAGCCCTTCGAGGACCTCGATGGAGGCGGCGAGCACCTCGGGGGCGGTGTCCTTGAGCGTCTTCAATCCGTCTTCGGCCATGACGAGGTCGTCATCGGAGGTGAAGAGGAACGCGAGCAGGTCGGGAGCTTCTCCGAGCAGCTTCATACGGGTCTGCACGAGCGGAGCCGCCTTGTCGAGGATGGCCAGCTGAGCCTCCGTCGGGGATGCCGGGAGCACCTCGGCGGCCTGGAGGTAGGGCACCAGACGGTCACGGAAGTCATCCGGATCGAGGAGGCGGATGTGGTCGGCGTTGATGGCGGTGGCCTTCTTCACGTCGAAGCGGGCCGGGTTGGGCAGGACATCGTGAATGTCGAATGCTTCGGTGAATTCCTTGACGCTGAAGATGTCGCGGTCGGGTCCGATGGACCAGCCGAGCAGTCCGAGGTAGTTGATGAGTCCCTCGGGGATGAACCCGTTCTCGCGGTGGAGGAACAGGTTCGATTCGGGGTCGCGCTTCGACAGCTTCTTGTTGCCCTCACCCATGACGTAGGGCAGGTGGCCGAACTCCGGGGTCGCCTCGGCGATACCGATGGCCTTGAGGTGTTCGTAGAGAGCGATCTGACGCGGGGTCGAGGACAGGATGTCCTCGCCGCGGAGCACATGGGTGATGCCCATGAGAGCGTCGTCGACGGGGTTGACCAGGGTGTACAGGGGCTTACCCGTAGCGCGGACGACGACGAAGTCGGGAACGGTGCCGGCCTTGAAGGTGATGTCGCCGCGGACGAGGTCGGTGAAGGTGATGTCCTCATCGGGCATGCGCACGCGCCACACCGGTTCGCGGCCCTCGGCGCGGAAAGCGGCCTTCTGCTCGTCGGTGAGGTCGCGGTCGTAGCCGTCGTAGCCGAGCTTCGGGTCACGGCCTGCTGCCTTGTGACGGGCTTCGACTTCGTCGTTCGTCGAATACGACTCGTAGATGTGGCCGCCGGCCTTGAGCTTCTCGATGACGTCGGCGTAGATCTCGCCGCGCTGCGACTGGCGGTAGGGCCCGTTGACGCCGCCGACCTCGATGCCTTCGTCCCAGTCCAGGCCCAGCCATTTGAGGGCTTCGACGACCTGTCCGAAGCTCTCTTCGGAGTCACGTGCCGCGTCGGTGTCTTCGATGCGGAAGACGAACTTGCCGCCGGTGTGCTTGGCGTAGGCCCAGTTGAACAGGGCCGTGCGGACCATGCCGACGTGCGGGGTGCCGGTGGGTGATGGGCAGAAACGAACTGTGACGCTCACGATTGTCCTTTGCGTGATCTTCTCGGGTGTGAGTCTGTGGTGTGCGCGGTGGCGCTGCTGGTGTGGTGCTCTCAGGCGTCCATGACCGGGTTCGACAGGACGCCGAGCCCGTCGATGGCGATGTCGACGCGGTTGCCGGACACGATCTGGCCGACGCCGGCCGGGGTTCCGGTGAGGATGACATCGCCGGGCAGCAGGGTGATCGTCTCGGACAGGTGCTCGATGAGGGTCGGGATGTCGAAGATGAAGTCGGCGGTGGTCCCGTCCTGCTTGATGTCTCCGTCGACCCAGGAGCGGATGTTCAGGTCGTCGACGTCGAGTTCGGTTTCGATCCACGGACCCAGCGGGCACGAGGTGTCGAAGCCCTTCGCCCGTGACCACTGTTTGTCGGCCTTCTGGATGTCGCGCAGGGTGACATCGTTTCCGGCGGTATAGCCGAGGACGCAGTCGTTGGCGTTCTCGGCCTTCACGCCTTTGGCCACCCGGCCGATGATGACGGCGAGTTCGGCCTCGTAGCTCACGTATTCGCTGATGGCGGGCAGGCGGATGGGGTCGCCGGGGCCGATGACGGCGGTGTTGGGTTTGAAGAAGGTCAGGGGGGACACCGGCACCTCGTTGCCGAGTTCGGCGGCATGGTCGGCGAAGTTGCGGCCGACGCCGATGACCTTCGAACGCGGCAGGATGGGGCTGACCAGACGCACATCGTCGATCTTCAGCCTCTCGCCTGTCGATTGGGCCGGAGAGAAGAACGGGTCGGAGTCGAGAACGGCGAGTTCGAGACCCGACGTGTCCCAGCTGCCGTCGGTGATCGGCGGGACTTCACCTTCGACGACTCCGTATTTGGGCTCGTCCTGATGGACAAATCTGGCGATACGCATGTGCCCCAGTCTAGTCAGTGCCTGGTGCCTTCCGCGCGTCGGTGCACCTCGAACCGTGATCGGGTCCCTGCAGATCCTCAGTCGGCGTCCCATGTGCGGGCCCGACCGCCCTGCTGAGAGACTGGTGTCATGCCCGATCCGCACCTCCCGCACACCTTCGATCTCGCCCGCATCGGGGCCGGATTGCCCGCCGCCGCGCTCATCGATGACCTGGCCATCGCCGAGGCGGCCCCCTTCCCGCGAGTGGTCGTGGAGGCTCCTCCCGGCACCGGTAAGACGACCGTGGTGCCGCCGATGATCGCCGAGCACGTGGCCCGGTTCTCCGGAGGTTCGGCTGGTGCCGAACTCCCGGGCCGCATCATCGTCACCCAACCGCGGCGGATGGCTGCCCGCGCCGCGGCCAGGCGGCTCGCATCGTTGACGGGGACCCGCCTCGGCGAGGTGGTGGGTTTCACCGTCCGCGGTGAGTCGCGGACAACGACTGCGACGCGCATCGAATTCGTCACCACGGGCGTGCTCCTGTCACGGCTGCTGCGCGATCCGGAGCTGACCGGCGTCGCGGCAGTGATCCTCGATGAGGTGCACGAGCGGCAGTTGGATACGGATCTCGCGTTCGCGATGTGCCGGGAGTTGGCAGATCTGCGTGAGGACCTTGCTGTGGTCATCATGTCTGCGACCTTGGATGCGCGGCTGTGGGCAGCGCGCCTCGGGGACGGGCCGCAGGCACCGGCCACGCTGGTGTCGGTGGCCGCCGAGACTCATCCCTTGGAGGTCCGGTGGGCACCGGCGAAGGAACGGCCGCTCGATGCGCGAGGTGTGACCTGGAATTTCCTTGATCATCTGGCGGCGGTGACGGTGCGCGCGCTCGAGGAGAACGTCACCGGGGACGTGCTCGTCTTCGCTCCCGGGGCACGAGAAGTCGACGAGGTGGCCTCCCGGGTGCGGCGTCGTGTGGGATCGAGCGCAGGGGCCGAGGCGGGCACAGATCTGGAGGCGAGCGCAGGTGGTGGTTCGGATTCTGCTGCGATCGAGGTGCACACGCTGACAGGCCGAACTCCGGCGAAGGAGCAGGATGCGATCCTGCGTCCGGTCGATCCGGGCTCGTCCGGCACGGGTCGGAACCGGCGGGTCATCGTCTCGACATCAGTGGCGGAATCGGCGCTGACGATCGACGGAGTGCGCATCGTCGTCGATTCCGGGCTCTCCCGGGGGCCGCGCTTGGATACGCGGCGGCGCATGTCCGGGCTGGTGACGATGCGCGAGTCGAAGGCCTCGGGCACGCAGCGTTCCGGCCGTGCCGCTCGGCAGGGACCGGGTGCTGCGTATCGCTGCATGTCAGAGTCCGATTGGGCGAGCCTGCCCGAGCACACTCCACCCGAAATCGCGACCTCCGATCTCACCTCCGCGGTGTTGGCCCTAGCCACGTGGGGCGGCGACGAGGCCCTCCTGCCTGATCCGCTGCCGGCCGGCCCCAAGCGGCAGGCGGTCGACAACTTGGTCGCGTTGGGAGCAGTGGAGGTGGCCACGGATGCTTCGGAAATTGAAGTCTCGGCTCTCCGCGTCACTGAAGTAGGGCGGACGATCGCGGCGGTTCCCGCCTCGGTATGGGCGGCACGCGGTCTGCTCGACGGGGCAGCGCTGCTCGATCCCGTTCGTGCGGCAGAAGCGGTCGCCGTCATCGAATCCGCTCAGCGGGCTGCCGGCGCCGATCTCTCCGCTCTGATGCGTCAACTGCGGCGCAGCCGAGATGCCCGATTCGCTCAGGACCGCAGACGGTTCGCGTCGATCGCCCGCGGATTCGCCTCGGACGGCGATGGCGGCGACACGGGAGACGGCGGCGGCAATTCCGGCACATCCTTGACACCCGAGGACCTCGGACTCGTCACGGCGCTGTCGTATCCGCTGCAGATCGCACGGCTGCGCAGCGCTTCGGATTCCGACTATCTGCTGGCTTCGGGCACTGCGGCGAGCCTGCCGCGTGACTCCTCACTGCAGGGCAGTCAGTGGCTGGCCATCGCCGAGGTGGGTCTGGCCGGATCGCGTGCGATCATCCGATCTGCCGTGCCCATCGACGTCGACACCGCGGAACTCGCCGGCGCCGGATTGCTGCACACGGAGGAAACCGCGACATTCGAGTCCGGCAGGGTCCGCGCGGTTCGGCGCAGCCGCCTCGGCGGGATCGAACTGACGTCCACCCCTATCCAGGCCGGCCCGGAACTGGCCCGCCGTGCCATCGCCGCATCGGTGCGCGAACGAGGAGCCCGCGAGGTCGCGCGGCCGTCCGAGGCGTTCGAGAACCTGCGGGCCAGGCTCGGTCTGCTCCGCGCGGTCGTCGGGGATCCCTGGCCGGAGGTGAGGTGGGGGCACCTGTCTGCCACGCTCGATCAGTGGTGTCCGGATGTGCTCGACCGGATCGCGAAGGGCTCCGACCCTGCACGGGTCGATCTTGTCTCCGCGCTGCGCGGTCTGCTGCCGTGGCCCGAGGCGGCCCGGCTCGATGAGTTGGCCCCGACCCACATCACAGTGCCCAGCGGGTCTGCGATCCGCCTCGAGTATCCGGACCCCGATCTCATCGAGCCGGAGGCCGTCTCGGGTGCGGACGACGGATCCCGAGCGGACGGCGAGTCTGCGGCCGCATCCCAGCGCACCGAGATCCCGAGCCCGATCCTCGCGGTCAAGCTCCAGGAATGCTTCGGCTGGACCGAAGTGCCGCGCATCTGCGACGGAAGGGTGCCGGTCACCATGCATCTGCTCTCCCCGGCGCGCAGGCCCTTGGCCGTGACGACCGATCTCGCATCGTTCTGGGCGAACGCGTATGCCCATGTCAGAGCCGAGAACCGGGGTCGCTACCCGAAGCACCCGTGGCCGGAGGACCCGCTGAACGCTCCGGCGGCGAAGGGCACGAAGCGCTCGGGCCGCTGACCGACTCATCGCCGGGCCCGACGCGCATGCAAGCCCGACCGTCGTCTGGGACAATGGTGCGGTGACTTCCGCGCCAACGACCATGACTGCCAGCCCGATCGCGGCGGCGACCGCCTCGTCGGCGGTGGCCCCGATCGCGGCGGTGACCGAGCGCACCGACGAACCGGCGGGCCGCCTCGGTGACGGTGTCGTTCCTGCCGAGATCTGGCGCGGGCTGCGTGATGAGCACGAACATCGGATCGCCGAGCGCACGGATGCCCATATCGAGAGGCGGATGCGGCAGGAGTCCCATCCGGTCGAGGATTTCCTCTTCACCTATTACCCGTTCAAGGTCGGGCAGCTGAAGAAGTGGCATCCCGGACCGGGGGTGCGCGTCGAACTCGCCGAGGCGGCCGATCGCCGGTATTTCGACCGGCGTTGGTACCTCATCGACGAGGATCGGAATCTCGCCGAGGTGGACCTCGAGTCCTGGCGGGCCGATCGTGGGGATGGGGCGAAGTTCATCGCCTCCCTGCTGTCGTCGACGCTGAATCGGGAGGCGAATTTCGGGTGTTTCGGCATCCACGAATGGGCGATGGTCTACCGTCTCAGCGAGGAGCAGCGTCGTCATCAGCAGGTGCCGCTGCGGCTCAGCCCACCTGAGACCGATGCCGTGGTCGAAGGCCATCGCATCCAGTGTTCGCATCATGATGCGTTCCGCTTCTTCACCGCACCGGCCCGGCCGCTCAATACCCTGCAGCCGAGCCGTGAGGGCATGGTCAGCAACGAGCAGCCCGGGTGTCTGCACGCGGGGATGGATCTGTACAAGTGGGCGATGAAGATCTCACCGGTCGCTGATTCGGACCTCGTCGTCGACTGCTTCGATCTGGCTCTCGATATCCGCACTCTGGACATGGAGGCCTCCCCCTATGACCTGCGCGGATGGGGCTACGGGGTCGTCGCGATCGAGACCGCCGCGGGCAAGGCCGAGTACATGGAGCGGCAACGCGCGTTTTCAGCCAGGGCTCAGCAGCTGCGGGCTCGGCTGCTCGATGCTCTGGCGGTCGCCGGAGTTCATCCGCGCTGAGTCGCCTGGGGGCTGCGCTGGCTAGACGCTGCGGCTGCGCCGAGCCTGCTGCGCTGACCAGTCGCTGCGGCCGCGCCGTTTCGTGGACGTCTTCGCGGTCGCGGCACCGGCGAGCCTATGATCGGCGGTATGCGTGCCATCGTCTTCGATCAGTTCTCTGTCCGTCCCAATCTCACGGACATTCCCGCGCCCACGGCCCCCGATACCGGCGTCGTCATCGACGTCGAAGCCACCGGGGTGTGCCGCAGCGATCATCACGCGTGGGCCGGCCACGATTCGACGATCACTCTCCCCCACGTACCCGGGCATGAGCTGGTGGGTCGGGTCGCCTCGGCGGGGGTCGGTGTGGAGCATTTCCGCGCCGGCCAACGTGTCACCGTTCCTTTTGTGTGCGGGTGCGGAAGCTGCCGGTGGTGCGTTTCGGGCAATGCGCAGGTGTGCCCCGATCAGACGCAGCCGGGGTTCACGCATTTCGGGTCGTGGGCGGATCGGGTCGTCATCCACAATGCCGATGCCAACCTCGTGGCCGTGCCCGAGGATGTGCCGGCCGCAGCCGTCGTCGGGCTCGGGTGCCGATTCGCCACGGCCTTCCACGGTCTGCGCGTGCGGGCTCGCCTTGCCGCGGACGAGACGGTTGCCGTGTTCGGCTGCGGCGGGGTGGGACTGTCTGCGATCATGATCGCCCGTGCCCTCGGTGCCACGGTTGTGGCCGTCGACGTCAGCGATGCGGCCTTGGAGTCCGCCCGTGAGTTCGGTGCTGCGCGGACCGTCAACGCTCGCGATCTCAGTCCCGAGGAGCTGAGCGCCGAGGTGGTCGCGCAGTTCGCGTCGACCGATCCCGACGGGGTGGCCGTGACCGTCGATGCGCTGGGCCGGGAGGACACGATTCGGGCGGCGATCGGAGCTCTGGCACCCTTGGGCCGGCACGTGCAGATCGGTCTGCTGCCCGACCAACCGGTCGTCGACCTGCCGCGGGTGATCGCGCTCGAACTCAGCGTGCTCGGCTCGCACGGAATGGCCGCGGCCGAGTACCCGGAGCTCGTCGACCTCGTCGTGCAGGGACGGCTGCGCCCGCAGGATCTCGTCAGCACTGTCATCGGAATCGACGAGGCACCGGCGGCGATGGAGGCGATGGGCGCCCCCGCCGCCTCGACGGGAATGACGATCATCGACCTGGCGCGGTGAGAACGGCCGGGGTCCGGGCACTGTGCGTCTCCTCGACGAGGTCGAGCGCACCGGCGGCGATCACGGCAATGCTCACTCCGCGTCGAGCGACTCCCGCATGCTCGCAGCCAGGGAGCCGATGAGCTCTTGATCCCCGCGGACGCCGGGTTCGAACGGCAGACGTAGGCGGTCCTTGCCCTTGTCCCGGTAGCGCGGAATGACATGCATGTGGAAGTGGAAGACCGACTGCCAGGCATCGGCACCGCAGCAGTTGAGGAGATTGACTCCGTCCGCATCCCACGCCGCATAGGCGTGCTTGGCGATGCGCTGAGACTCGAGCGCCACCGCCGCCAGGTCGTCGGTCGGGATGTCCCGCAGATCAGTGCTGTGACGTTTCGGCACGACGAGCAGATGCCCGTCCGACCCGGGTTGGATGTCCATGAAGGCCAACGTCGCTTCGGTCTCGGCGATCGGCGCACTCGGTGCGTCACCTGCGACGATCTGGCAGAAGATGCAATCGCTGCTCATGAGTTCCGGCTCCTCCCCCGCGGTGAGTTGGCTGGGCCCTACGGCGTTCGGCCCGGGCCCCTCAGATCATAGAGGCGAGCCCTCAGACCATGATGGCGAGGACGACGTTCGTGTCCTGGCCCTCCCAGCGGCCGAGCAGCAGACCGGCGTCGGACTTCTCCGCCGGCGAATCGGGCGACAGGCGGTAGAGGATCTCGACGTCGCCGGCGCCCGGCAGCGGTCCCGTCCCGAAGGCGTGGGCCACGTCGGTGATCTCCTCTCCCCGATTGCCCTCAGCGTCGACGCGGTACTGCTTCGCCGCGGTCGATGCGGTGGCGATGGTGTGGTCGAGGCGCTGCCGGAACAGCGGGTCGCCCATGCCGGCGTAGACCCACCGCTTGCCGAGCACCGAATGCTCCATGTTCGCCACGAATGCTTCGTCGGCGCCGTCGAGCGGTGCCCCGCGGTAGGTCAGCGGCACCTGCAGCAGCTGATCGCCGCTGCGCACGATGTGCACCTCGATGCCGACCTCTCCGGTGGGATCGTCGAAGCGGTACGCGGTGACGGCCTCGAGCGGATTCGCCTCGAGATCGAGCTCGGCGGCCCAGTCCTGCTCGGCCACCCAGTCGCTGACGACGTCGAGCTTGCCGGGGTTGAGTTGAGCTGCGTAGATATCTGCCATGGCATGTCCTCCTGGAATCTGTCTGACGTCGGCGTCAGGTGTGGCTGGTGGTGGCGAGCCTCAGGCCTTGCGGGTGCCAGGGATCCATTCTCCGTCGACGACCTCGTAGTCGGCGAAGACCGCCGGAGCCTCCTCGCGCATGACCTCACCGATCTTGTTGAAGATCAGGCGGATCTCCTCTTCGGCGCCCTTCGCAGTGCGCATCTCGACGACATGGCGCAGAGAGCGCAGGTTCGCGGTGTAGACGATGCCGGTGGCCAGCCCCTCGGGGGCGAAACGACGCATGAACGAGGTCATGTGCTTCTTGTGCGAGAACTTCGTGCCCTCCTCGTCGAGCTCGAAGTGCTCGGCCATCCACTTCTGGTGCTCCTCGAGGGTGTCGAGGACCTGAAGGCTGCGTTCCATGAGTTCGGGATCTTCGCGTGCCCACTCGGGGAACCAGAACGGGATGTCGGTGAGGCGGACGTATCGCAGCGATTCCTGCGAGAACGCCGACCCCGCGCGGTGGCGGATGAGCTCGTGGGTGAGCACGCGCGAGACGTTGTGGAGGACGAAGGTGAAGTTCGCGTGTTCGAGCACGGATCCGTGCTGAGACTTCACGACATTGCCGAGGTACTGCGCGGAATCGGTGCGCACGCGGGAGACGTTCGGGTTGAGGCCCGGCTCCCACGAGCGGTAGCACATGCGTCCGGAGAACTCGAGGAGATCCTCGGCGTCGGGAGATTCCGCATCTTCGACCCGGTCCGCCCAGGAGGTTCCGCCCACCTCATCGAGGTAAGTCCTCATCGCCTCCCAATCGATATTGGGCTTGGCGAGCAGTTCAACGGACGGTTCGACCTGGCGCATGGCTCTCCTTGTGCAGGGGACGTGATTGGTTCCCAATCCTACAGACCGCCGCCGCCTGGATGGCCACCCGTCCGTCTCGAAACTCTTCTCGATTCGTCAGTCAGCGATGGCAGCCGGCGAGCTCTCGCCGTTCATTCCTCGGCGGCCCGCGGCCGTGCGTGGTCGTTCAGGGTCCGGAGTCGGCCGTATTCGTCGACTGAATACGCGGCTGCGCCGTCGGATTCCACCATCACCGAGGTGGCCGCACCATCGACGTAGACGACCGCAGCATGGTCGTCGATGGCGGTTCCCGGGCCCGGCAGGCTGCCGTCGGCGATCCATTTCCGGAAGGAGGCTTCCCGGCCGGGTTCGCCGTGGAGATGCGGGCAGGCGCTCCCCCGCAGAAATCCGAGTCCATCGTCCAACGGCGCCAGCGGACCGAACGAGTCCGTCGACGATGCCTCGAACCAGCAGTTCGCTCCGGCGCTGATGCCGGCGAGGATCGTGCCGCCGTCAGCCGCCCGGCGCATGACCTCGTCGACTCCGTGCCGACGCCACAGGCTGAGCAGGTTCGCCGTCGACCCGCCGCCGACGTAGATGAGATCCATGCCGAGCAGCATCTCCGGATCTTGGTAGTCCCACGGAGCCTGCCCGAACAGGGAGAGGACATGGGTTCGTGCCCGCGCCTCGAATGCCGCTTCGAACCGTTCGATGTAGTCGCGGCTGTCGCCGGATGCCGTCGGGACGAAGCAGACATGCGGGAGGTCAGATGCGGTGCGTCGCCGACTCGCCATCAGCAGAAGCTCGTCATCAATGCCCGATTCCCCCGTCTCGGACATCGAGAACCCACCGCCGCCGAGAGCGACGATCGTGCCGCGGAACGGCTCGACCGCCTCGGCGACCGGGCCGGAGCCCGCGGTCACGGCACTCGGTGCGTCCACTTCTCGGTTCCGAACTTCTCATCGACGAGTTCCTGTGCCCGCTTCAGCTCATCCTCGGTGTAGGTGCCGTAGGTGGCTCCATAGCGGGTGGCGAAGGTGTCGGCCATGACATCGATGATGTCCTTGCGTGCCTCACCGGTCTGGCTCCGCAGCGGATCGACGCGCTTCTTCGCACTCGCCACTCCTTTGTCGGAGATCTTCGCTTCGCCGATGCGCAGCACCTCGACCATCTTGTCGGCGTCGATGTCATAGCTCATCGTCGCGTGGTGGAGCAGGGTGCCGTCGCGATTGCGCTTCTGTGCGGCTCCGCCGATCTTGCCGCCGGTCGAGGAGATGTCGTTGATCGGCTTGTAGAACGCCTCCACACCGAGAGTCTTCAGCGCCGCGAGCACCCACTGGTCGAGGAACACATACGACTCTTCGTAGTCGAGACCGGCGACGAGGGCAGGCGGGACGAACATCGAGTAGGTGATGCAGTTGCCGCCTTCCATGAACATGGCTCCGCCTCCGGAGATGCGACGGACCACCTGCACGTCGTACTTGTCCACGCCTTCGGGGCGCAGTTCGTTGACGTAGGACTGGAAGGCGCCGATGACGGTGGCGGTGTCCTCCCATTCCCAGAACCGCAGGGTCGGCTGCCGACGACCTGCCGCGACCTCTTCGAGCAGCACCTGATCGAGCGCCACATTGAGCTGAGTGGGCAGCACCTCTCCGCGGATGACCTGCCAGTCGAAGTCGGTGAAGTTCGCGGCCGAGCCGAGGGCGCGACGCACGACCGTGGCGATATCGGCGGTGGAGAAGCCGTGCATCGCCAGGTCCGAACCATATCCGGCCAGGGCCTCGTCGAGGCGGCCGCGCAGGGCCGCATTGTCGGCGGTGACGCTGGCGCCGACGAGTGCCGGGGCAAGGTCGAAGTAGGCTTCCTCGGGTTCGAGGAAGAAGTCACCGGAGATCTTCACCTCGGTAATCGTCTTACCGTCGGTGGTGACATCGGCGACGACGAGTTTGCCGCCGATGACCTTGTATTCGCCGTGGAAGTGCTGCGTCTCGTTCGTCATATCTGCCAACCTACTCCCCTGTCAGCGCGTTCCACATGAACCGGTAGCTCAGCGCCCGGGTGAACGCGGTCTGCTCATTGTCCGAAGCCGCGGAATGACCGCCTTCGGTGTCTTCGAAGAACCACACGTTCTCGATACCCTGCGCCTGCATCCGGGCGGCCATCTTCCGCGCCTGCACCGGTCCCACCCGGTCATCCGACGTCGCCGTCCAGAACAGCACCGGCGGATAGTCCCGTCCGTCTTCGAGGAGGTGGTAGGGCGAGAAGTGTCTGATGAACGCCCAGTCCTCGGCCACGTCCGGGTCGCCGTACTCGGCCTTCCATGAATAGCCGGCGCTGAGCTTCGTGTACCGGGCCATGTCCAGCAGCGGAACTCCACAGGAGACTGCGCCGAACAGCTCGGGATACTGGGTGAGCATATTGCCGACCAACAATCCGCCGTTCGAACCGCCGGCACAGGCGAGCCTCTTCGGGCTCGTCACTCCGCGGGCGATGAGATCGCGGGCCACGGCCGAATGGTCTTCATAGCAGCGCATGCGGTTCTCTCGCATCGCGGCAGTGTGCCATTCAGGCCCGTATTCGCCTCCGCCGCGGATGTTGGCGAGGACATAGACGCCTCGGCGGCCTGTCGGGATGGTGTCTCCGGTGGTGCTGCGGCTGAGCCAGCCGATGCCGACCACGGGTGAATATCCGGGTGTGCGGCTGACTTCGAATCCGCCGTAGCCGTCGAGCAGTGTGGGATTGTCGCCGTCGAGCACGAGGTCGTCGGATCCGATCTGGAAGTACGGGATCGCCGTTCCGTCAGCGCTGGTGGCGAAGTGCTGCTCGACGCTGAGCCCGTCGGCATCGAACATCGCCGGCGCCGATTTGATCACCTCGGCGGTGGACTTTTCGGAGTCCGTTCCCGCAGCTTCGTCCGAGGGGCCCAGAGTTCCGTATGACAGCGTCGAGGGCGTGAGGAAGCCGGTGCTGACCATCCAGAAGTCGTTGGCGGTGGCCGGGTCGTATTTGTCGACTGCGCCGAGGCCGACCATGTGGTTGGCCGGCACCCCGGGCAGGGTGGATTCGGCGAAGTCGTTGTTCAGGTCGAGGACCGTCAGTGTCGACTGCACGTCGGCGAGCAGTTCGAGGACGAGGTAGTCGCGGGTGAAGGTGAAGGACTGCAGCGAGGTGCGGGCGTCCGGGGTGAAGATCACGCGCGGAGTGATCTCGCCTGCCTTGACCGCATCGATTTCGGCGATGGCAAGGCCGCCGGCGGCCACTTCGGTGGTGGTGGACTGCCATGTCGACTGCGGACGGAAGAGCACGAGGTCGCGGTCGAAGCCGACCTCGACGTCGGTGGGAACGTCGACTCGGTTGAGCGCGTCGGCCCAAGTCGTCGGTTCGACCGACAGCGTCCCGTCTGCGCCGGTGATGTCGGCGAGGTCGACGAAGCTCATCGTCGAGTTGAAGAAGTCGATGGCGTCGATGATGACTGCGCGGTCGGTGGCCGCGGTGTCGGGGCGGATGTCGCTGCCGACGAAGATCGCCACATGGTCGCGTGGGACTTCGGCGACGATCGGGGCCTCGTCGAGGCTCTGACCGCGGCGGAGCGCTCTGGCTTGGCGAGGATACGACGAGGTCGTCAGTGAGTCGGCGTCGGTCTCGGTGGCGACGAGGACGGTGTCATCATCGAGCCAGGCCAATCGTGTCTTGGCGGCGGGGATGTCGAAGCCGCCGTCGACGAAGGTGCGGTCATCGAGGTCGAATTCGCGGACTCGGTGGGAGTCGCCTCCGTCCGGGGACAGGAGGACGAGGGCGCGCCGATTGTCGCTGCGCCGGACCATCGCTCCTGACCAGACCCAGGCGGTGTCTTCCTGTGCCGCCAGTTCGTCGAGGTCGAGCAGCACATCCCAGTCGGGTGCATCCGTGCGGTAGCTCTCCCATGTGGTGCGTCGCCACAGACCTTTCGGGTTGGTCCTATCGCGCCAGAAGTTGAAGAAGTGGTCGCCGCGTTTGGTGACCATCGGAATGCGGTCGTCGGAGTCCAGCGCGGTGCGCAGTTCGCCGGAGATGGTATCGAAGAGGTCGTCGTGGAATCGGTCGAGGGTCTCCGCGTTCTGGTTCTTCACCCAGGCGATCTGCTGCTCGCCGGAGATGTCTTCGAGCCAGAGGTTTTCGTCGTCGGGCAGTTCGGCACTCGTCGTCGGGGCCGCTGTCGGTGAGTCTTCTTCGCGCATTCTCCCATCCTAGTGACCGCCGCTGAAACAGCCACGTGGTGCCGCGGACGAGGAATTCGTCTGACGTGCAGTTCTCACCGCGGGCTGCGGAACATGACCAGGCCGGGCTGCCCGTTGGGGGCGTCGGGGCCGTGTCCGAGTTCTGCGAAGCCGAGTTCTTCGTAGAGGCGGCGTGCCGGACTGTCGATATCGTCGGTCTGCAGCCAGCAGCCGCAGTGTCCGACCTCTCCGATCCACGTTTGAAGGGTGAGCCGTCCCAGGCCTTGTTCGCGCTGCTTCGGATCACGGGCGAGCAGGTTGAGTGCGAAGGTCGACTCGAGTTCGGTCGAAGCCTCGCCGAGGCGGCTCTGCAGTTCGAATGCCCACGGATACTTCTGCTCCTCCCACCTCCAATGGTGGCCGTAGGCGAATGAGTTCAGCCGCCCGTCGGGCTGGGTCCGGGTCAATGTCATGAGGACCTGTCCCTTGCGGACGGAGACGTCGTAGACATCGGCGAACAGTGCCGCAAACCTCGGGTCCTCGTTCAGCGGCGGCTCGGCGGCAGCGGCCCCATAGAGCGCTTCGACCTCGCTGCGGGGTGGCAGGACACCGCGGATTCCCGGCCCCGAGGGCACGCCCTGCCACAGTGGACCCATCCCCGCCGGCATCCCCCACACGATTTCGACCGTGGGGTCGTCCGCGTGGCCGGACCGCGCGCAATGGCCGGCGGGCGACGGCTGCCCGGTGAGGTCGTTCATGACTATCACCATAGTCTCGTCATGGAGCGGGCAGTTGAACTTTCGGTGACCACTTGCCGTCGTCGCAGCAGACTCGGTTCACAGCGCGGCAGACTCGGCTCACAGCCTGCGTCTGTGTTCGAGGATTGCGGCGCGGAGAAGTTCTTCGGTTGGGCTCATCGGCCGTTCGTCGGCATCGACGATGTCGATTCCGACACTCGACCCACCGATATCGATGGTTGCCGGCTGCGAGGTCCGGCGAACGTATCGCCATGGGATCATCACCGAAAATTCGGAATCGGCACGCGGCGGTACAACGCGGGCTTCGTCATCCAGCTTTTCGGCACGGTCGCTGTCGCCCAGCGCTCCGGCACAGTCGCTGTCACTCGGCGGTGCGGCGCGAGCCCCGTCGACCGGAGTCGCGGCGCGAGCCTCGTCGCCCGGAGTCGCGGCGCGAGCCCCGTCGACCGGTGTCGCCGTCCTCTCTGCCGCTGCTTCCCCGGTGTCTCGTCCCGGCTCGGGACCATGCTGTCGGCCGGGAAGTTGCTGCCGTTGCCGATCATGCTGCTGATCAGGAGGATCCTGTTCGCCGGGGCCATGCCTCGCACCACGACTGTCGTCCTGACCAGAGGCGCACCCGGGATCGGGACCGCTGAGGGGTTTGGTTCGGGTCCTGTAGTGGTGACCGGTCGGTGTGATGACCTCGAGGGCCTCGCCTGTCGCCTGGTGGCGCCACCCGCTGAGTTCCTTGAGATAGTTGCAGGCGGCGCACAGTCCAGAAGAGTTGTCCCAGTCCGTTTCCCCACCGGCAGCGGCCGCGTCGACATGATCGGCGTGCTGGATGGGTGCCTCGCACCAGGGCGAACGGCAGACGTCGTCGCGGAAGACGACCATGCGTCGAAGCAGCCCGGAGAATTCCCTGCGGCGGGAGTCCATCCGCACGAGCTGACCGTCTTCCGGCCGCGTGTACAGCCTGCGGATGAAGGTGGCGGCCTCGTTCTCGGCAACGACGTTCCTGGCGGCTTGGGCCGGGATCGGGCCGACCCCGGGGAACCATGCCGATTCTTCTCCGGGCCCGAACAGGCTGCTGTCCTGCATGATGAGGTGGACTTCGGTGGGCACGGCCGCAGCGGCAGCCTGCCCGGTCAGTCGCTCGACCAAGAGATCCGCAGCGATCTGATTCTGACCACGGCCGTCGGCTTTGCCGGTGGCGGTCACGGTCTGGGCCGACTTCTTGAGATTGGCGAATGCGGCGACAGCCTGCGACATCGGCAGCAGAGCAGTCAGATAGGCCATGTTTCCCGGTGCCGGACGCACGCTGACCGAGCGCTCTTCGACACAGCGTTCGAGGTGGTCGACCGCTGCCTGCTGGTCGAGCTTCTGTGCCAGGGCCCTCACCTCGTTGCCCAGTCGTCTGACTCCCACCTCGGCCAGGCGTTCGGCCATCCGCTCGTCGAGCTCGTGCTTCTTCTCCCGCGGCAGCCAGTCGGATTCCTTGGCGACAGTGCGTGCCTTCTCCTCCGAGATGTCTCCGCCCTTCATCGCCGAGTAGACATTGGGCAGGTCCAGGAGCAGGGTCCGTGAGAATTTGAGCAGCGCGTTGCCGCGGTGTCGGGAGACCTTTCTGGCCAGGCCGATCTCCGCGCCGACCCCGAGTCCCTGCTTCGTGCTCGGGACACCGTCTTCGGCCTCCCGATTCTTTCGGTGCATATCGAACGTCAGGGTTTCGCGGGCCTGTGCGGCGGCGCATGCGGAGGTCAGTTCCTCAAGAGCCGTGATGCGATCGATCGCTTCTTCCTCGGTCGCGGCAGGAGGCATTTCGGACAGGCTGTCGCGCCACCGAAGGATCTCGGTGAGTGCGTCTGGAACCTGCTTTGCCTCCATGTCCAGAACACTACCTGTCGGCACTGACACGACATTTCCCGAACGTATCTGCCCTGGTCAGACCACTAGTCAGCTCAATTCTTCACCGGTCGTCTCTCGTGCCATGAAGCTCATCAGAACCACGGCGACGACGACTAGAGCTCCGGTGAGGACGAACGTCAGGGTCAGGCCGAGCACCGGCCACATGAACGCGCCGAACACGATCGGGGCGATTCCCGTGGCCAGACGCGACGCCGCAGAAGCCCAACCGAAACCAGAACCGCGCAGTCGGGTCGGGTAGAGCTCGGAGACATAGGTGTACAGGGTCGGGATCGCGATCTGGATGACGAAGCCGAAGCCGATGATGGCCGCTTTCGCCGTCCAGGTGAGTTCGGCACCGGAAGCTTCGATGAATACGGCAGATCCGATCAGGAGGATCGCGGCCACGATCGCCGAGACTCCGAGCACCCATTTGCGACCGAATCGTTCGACGATGAGCGCGCAGACGATCACGCCGAGGATGCCGACCGCGGTCATCGACCCGGTGACGAGGAACGCCGCCTGATCGGCCAGCCCCTGCTTCTTCAGGATTCCGGGCAGCCATGTCAGTGCCGCGTAGTAGACAAGGAGGACGGAGACGAAGAGCGACCAGGCGACGAGGGTCGTCTTGGCTGAGTGCTGCCACAGCTGCACGAGCTGACCGCTGGCCGCTCGCAGCTGCCCGCTGACTCTGGGCCCCGCGTCCGAGGTCGGCGTCGTCTGCGACGCGGCGGGGCTCGCCGTGCTCCGATCCGCGTCGGGCTCAGCCGTTGCCGGGGCTGCATCGTCACCGGCCGCCGGCGTTGCGGCAGCCTCGCCGACCGGTTCATGGGTCCACTCGGTGACGTCGGCGCCGGTGCGCTCGACCAGTCGCTTGATGATCGCGTCGGCTTCGGCGTACCGGCCGACCGAGGCGAGATAGAGAGGTGATTCAGGAATCCCGAAACGCACGGCGACGGTGAGCAGGGCGGGAACGATCATGACGAGCATAATCAGCCGCCAGTCCCCGAAACCGAGCAGATAGGCGGAGACGAACGCACAGAGAGAGGCGCCGATCGGCCACCAACCGTCCATGGCGGTGAGCACGCGTCCGCGATGTCGGCTGGGCGTGAACTCCCCGACCAAGGCGTAGTCGACTGGGATGCATCCGCCCAGACCGAATCCCGCGAGGAAGCGGAAGAGGATGAACCAACCATATGCGGGCGCGAATGCTCCGGCGACCGTGAAGATCGAGAAGACGAGCAGAGTGAGAGTGAACGCCTTCTTCCGCCCGATGACATCGGCGATGCCGCCCCAGATGAAGGCACCCAGTGCCATGCCGATGAGATTGGCGGTCGCAATCCATGCGGCCTGGCCGAGGCTGAGACTCCAATAGTCGCTGAGCAGCGGAATGAGGAATCCGTTGAGAGCGACGTCCCAGGCGTCGAACATGAAACCGAGCCCGCCGATGATGAAGATGGCACCCTGGGTGCGCCACTTCCATGGCAGGTGAGCGATGACTTCGGAGGCTGTCGGAATCGACGCCGAGGTGGTCGTGTGCACGAGGCCACAGTACCGCAATTTACGCACAACTGAGTAAAACGTCCGCCGGCGCAATGGATAGCGGGTGGGCAACAAGGGACAACGGGTGAACGACGCGCGGAAAGCAGAAGGCGGGCCGCCGCGAATCACTTCGCAGCGCCCGCCTCAAGAGCGTGCCCGGCTGACGTCCAGATCAGACACTGACGTCCAGTTCAGACAACGCCCGCCAGGCCAACGACGCCTATCGAATCAGGCCAGGCGCACCAGCCAGTTGTTCGTGTCCTCGACCCGTCCGTACTGGATGTCGAGCAGCGTCCTGCGCAGCTCCATGGTCTTCTCACCGGCCTCTTCACCATGGTCGATGGTGAAGTCCTCGCTGACGAGCTTGCTGATCGGCGTGATGACGGCAGCGGTGCCGCAGGCGAATGCTTCGACGATCTCGCCGCTGGCCGCACCCTCACGCCACTCCTCGATGGAGATCTGACGCTCTTCGGCCTCGAGTCCGAGCTGCGGTGCCAGTTCGAGCAGCGAACGACGGGTGACGCCGTCGAGGATCGAATCGCTCAGCGCCGGAGTGAGCAGCTTGCCGCTCTTCGTCACGAGCATGAGGTTCATGCCGCCGAGCTCGTCGATGTACTTGTTCTCGACCGAGTCGGTGAACAGCACCTGCTGGCAGCCCTTTGCGGCCGCCTCGTTGGTCGCCACCAGCGACGATGCATAGTTGCCGCCGCACTTGGCGAAGCCGGTGCCGCCCGCGCCGGCGCGCTTGAGCTTCGGCGAGAGCCAGATCGACACCGGCTTGATGCCGCCGGAGAAGTAGGGACCGGCCGGCGATGCGATGGCGTAGTAGTCGACTTCATGGCTGGCCCGCACGCCGAGGAACCGCTCCGTGGCGATCATGAACGGCCGCAGGTACAGGCTCGACTCATCGGCGTCCGACTCCGGCGTCGGAACCCAGGCCTGGTCGAGGCTGACCAGCTGCTTGAGCGAGTTGATGAAGTCCTCTTCGGGCAGCTGCGGCAGCGCGAGACGCTCGGCGGAGCGGTTGATGCGCGCGGCGTTGCGCTCGGGTCGGAACGTCCATACCGAACCGTCGGCATGACGGTAGGCCTTGAGCCCCTCGAAGATCTCCTGGGCGTAGTGGAGAACAGCGGCTGCCGGGTCGAGCAGCAGCGGCCCGTACGGCCGGACCTCGTGCCCCTGCCAACCGTCGTCGACCGTGTAACGGATGTGCGCCATATGGTCGGTGAAGTACTGGCCGAAGCCGGGATCCTTCTTGATGTTCTCGCGCACCAGCTCGGGTTGCGGCTGGAGGTTCTTAAGAACGGTGAAATCTGTCATGAAAACTCTTTTCTCACTTGTGATGAGTGACACTTTCAGGGTAGTCCATCACCCCGGCGCTCGTCGCACCGGGGTGATGTCGTCAATCCTGAAATCGGGTGTCGCTCGGTTGGGTTCATCCTCGCAGAGGTGACCCCATCGTCACCCATCCGCCCCTCGCCGAGGCGGTCGACCACGCCGACCGCGGCTTCCGGTCAGCCGAGGCGTGCCGCAATCGCGTCGCCCACCTCGGAGGTGGACCGCTTCGTTCCGTCGCGCTCGGCGAGGTCGGCTTCGACGGCCGTCTCGATCGCCTTGGCCACGGTCTCGAGTCCCAGGTGGGAGGCCATGAGCGCCCCCGAGAGGATCGACGCGGTCGGGTCCGCGATCTGCTGGCCGGCGATGTCCGGAGCCGAACCGTGGATCGGTTCGAACAGGCTCGGCGCCGTCCCTTCGACATTGAGGTTCCCCGAGGCGGCCAGACCGATTCCGCCGGTGACCGCGGCTGCGAGGTCGGTGAGGATGTCCCCGAAGAGGTTGTCGGTGACGATGACGTCGTAGCGCTCGGGATTCGTGACCATGTAGATCGTGCACGCATCCGTGTGCTCGTAGTTGACGGCCACCTCGGGGAATTCCTGCCCGACCTTCTCGACCACGCGACGCCACAGGTGACCAGCATGGACCATGACATTGTGCTTGTGCACGTAGGTGAGCTTCTTGTTCCGCGCCTGAGCCCGGGCGAAGGCGTCGCGGACCGCACGCTCGACGCCGTACCAGGTGTTGACCGAGACCTCGGTCGCGACCTCCTGCGGGGTGTCCGTGCGCACCGATCCGCCGGATCCGGTGTACGAGCCCTCGGTGCCCTCGCGGACGACGACGAAGTCGATCTTTCCGGGATCGGCCAGCGGGCTGGTCACTCCGGAGAACAGCTTCGAGGGACGCAGGTTCACTGCATGCCCCAGCCCGAAGCGCATCTTGAGGATCACTCCGCGCTCGAGCACTCCGGAGGGCACGGACGGATCCCCGCAGGCGCCGAAGAAGATGGCATCATGTCCACGCAGCGACTCGAGCTCGTCGTCGGTGAGCGTCTCACCGGTCTCGTGGTAGCGCTGGGCGCCGACCTTGTAGTCTGTGAGCTCGAGCTCGACGGGCTCGCCTGACACCTCGATGGCGCGGCGGAGGACTTTGAGGCCTTCGGGGACGACCTCGTTGCCGATTCCATCTCCGGGCATGACTGCGATTGAGAACTTCATGCCCACAGAATACGACCCCATCTCACGATGCAACTGCGGCGTCTTACAATGTGAACCATCGTCACCGGCGCTCATCGGCACGGAGGCTGAGCGACGTCAGCCACCCGAAAGCGGCCCCCTGCCCCAACGGGCCGCGCCTGCCCTTCCCGGGACAGATCCCGCGATCCGTGTGCGGTCATGAACAATTTCACGTCTCAAACCCTGATTCCGGCTACACATCCGGCGCCGCAGGGACGAAGATGGATACAGCACCCCAAACCCCGTGGGGGCCACGCCGAAACTGCCCCGAGAGAAAGTCGATCATTGACCGAGACCATCCGCAACGCCCGTGCCGCAGCTCTGCCCGCCAAACTCTCCCGGTCCTGGCTGCTCGTCAACGCTGCGAAGGAAGAGATCTTCACTCCCGCGCAGACGTCGGAAGCGGACTCCGTCATCTTCGACCTCGAAGCGTCCGTCGCCGACGACAAGAAGCTCGAGGCACGTGACAATGTCGTGCGCGCACTGAAGAACGGAATGTCGGCCTGGGTGCGCATCAACAAGATGGAATCCGAATTCTGGGACGATGACCTCGCCGCGATCGCCATGTTGCCCGGTCTGCGCGGAGTCATGCTCCCGGAGACCGAACGGCCCGAGCAGGTCTCCTACACCGCGATGCGCGCGAAGGCGGGCCTGCCGGTCATCGCACTCCTCGAATCGGCGCGTGGAGTGGAGAACGCCACGAAGATCGCCGAGGCGCCCGGCACCTTCCGCCTGGCCTTCGGCACGAACGACTTCCGCAAGGACACGGGCTTCTCCGGCGATCCGATGGCCCTGGCCTACGCCCGTTCGCGCCTGACGATCGCCTCCCGCATGGGCGGACTGCCCGGTCCCATCGACGGACCGTCGGCCGCCGATGCCGATGATGAGAAGGTCTGGGCCGATGCCGAGGTCACTCACATGATGGGCATGACCGGAAAGCTCGTGCTCACCGTCGACCAGGTCAACACCCTCAACGAGGCAATGAGCCCGAGCGAGGACGAACGCGATTGGGCCCGCCAGATGCTCGAAGCCGCCGAAGGCGGATCCGAGATCACCGACGGCTCCTACCTGCCCCGCCTGGCCCGTGCGAAGAAGATCGCGTCCCTGGCTGACACCTACGGCCTCTGGAACGCTTGAGCCGACAGCCGTCCTGGCTGCTGTGGGCAACACTGCCCGCCGTCCTGTTCATCATCGCCTTCGGACTGTGGCTGCACCTCGAACGCATCGGACCCACCCCGATCGATCAGGCCTGGCTGGAGCTCGTCGGCCTCACTGAGGGCTCGGTGCCGTACTGGATCGCCGTCGTCCTCGCCGAGGTCGGCGGCGGGACCGGTGTGGTCATCTGCACCACGCTGCTCACGGGCTTCTTCATCCTGCGCAGACGCCTGCGCTCGGCGATCGTCCTCGTCACGACGATGCTCGCCGGCATCGCCGCCTCGGAGATCCTCAAGGCCGTCGTCACCCGCCTGCGCCCCGGCGATCAGCTCTACGAATCCTTGGGCTTCTCCTACCCTTCGGGACATTCGATGGGCGCTGCCGCACTGGCCATGAGCCTGGCGATCATCGCCTGCCGCCGCCATCAGCTGCGCGGATCAGTCGCCCAGGCAGCAGAAGCTCAGGCACCGAGGATGGGCTTCTGCTGGTCATTCCTCCTCGCCGCCGTCTGGATCCTCGCCATGATGTGGTCGCGGACCGCGCTCCAGGTCCACTGGCTCACCGACACGATCGCCGGCGCCTTCATCGGCATCGCCGTCGCCGTTCTCGTCGACGAGTTCTGGACCCTGACAGCACAGAGGACCCGCTCACCCCGCTTCGCTCTCTGGCTTGCGGGGTGAACGGGTCGTCCGGCGTGAGGGTCTCAGTCCTCCTGGAGTGAGACGCCGGTGAAGGCCGAGGCGTTCACGGCACCGGCCACAGCCTTGACGACCTCGTCCGAGACGACCGAGTCCACGGCCAGGACGGACAGCGCCTCGTTGCTCGTCGACGCGGGCGAGACCTGCATTCCGGCGATGTTGACGTTGTTCGCGCCGAGTGCCAGACCCAGCTGACCGATGATTCCCGGACGATCCTCGTAGCGGAAGATGAGCAGGTTGTCCGTCAGCTCGATCTCCAGCGAGTAGCCGTCGACCTCGGTGAGCTTCTGCACGAGCTTCGGACCGGTCACGGTGCCCGACACCGAGATGCGCTGCCCGGTGCTCGTCGTCGCGGTCAGGCGGGTGATGTTGCGGAACGATTCGCAGTACGGATCCGTGACGAGTTCGACGCCGATTCCGCGCTCTTCGGCCAGCAGCGGAGCGTTGACATAGGAGACCTGGTCGGACACGACGTCCTTGAACAGGCCCTTGAGCGCGGAGAGCTTGAGGACGGAGACGTCCTTGTCGGCGATCTCGCCGTTGACCTCGACCTTGAAGTGCGTGACCGAGGAGTCGGCCAGCGCGTTGACGACCCGGCCCAGACGCTCGGCCAGGGGAATGCCCGGACGCACATCCTCGTGGATGGCACCGCCTGCGACATTGACAGCATCGGGGACGAGTTCCCCGGCCAGGGCCTTGCGCACGGACTTCGCCACGGCGACGCCGGCCTTCTCCTGTGCCTCATGAGTCGAGGCGCCCAGATGCGGGGTGACGTTGACGGCGTCGAGATCCATGAGCGCCGAGTGCTCCGGCGGCTCGACGTTCCAGACGTCGATTCCGGCGCCGCCGACCTCACCGTTGGCCACGGCCTCGGCCAGGGCCGCCTCGTCGATGATGCCGCCGCGGGCGACGTTGATGAACCGGGCGCCGGACTTGGCGGCTTTGAGCTCCTCGGTGCTGATCATGCCGACCGTCTCCGGCGTCTTGGGCATGTGCACGGTGACGAAGTCGGACACGGCCAGCAGGCCGGGCAGGTCGAGGACCTCGACGCCCATCTGAGCCGCACGAGCCTGAGTGATGTAGGGGTCGTAGCCGACCAGACGCATGCCGAAGGCCTTCGCGCGCTCGGCGACGAGTCCGCCGATGCGGCCGAGGCCGACGATACCCAGAGTCTTCTCGTAGAGCTCGACGCCGGTGTACTTCTTCCGGTTCCACTCCCCCGCCTTCAGTGAGGTGTTGCCGGCGCCGAAGTACCGCGCGGATCCCAGAATGTGGGCCATCGTCAGCTCGGCTGCGGAGATGATGTTCGACGTGGGAGCGTTGACGACCATGACACCCGCCGAGGTGGCTGCGGGCACATCGACATTGTCGAGTCCGACTCCGGCACGGGCGATGACCTTGAGGTTGTTCGCAGCGTTGATGGCTTCGGCGTCGACCTGCGTGGCCGACCGGACGAGGATCGCATCGGCGTCCGCGATGGCGGGCAGGAGCTGGGATCGGTCGGCGCCCTCGGTGTGACGGATCTCGAAGTCTCCTCCGAGAGCTTCGATGGTGGCCGGTGACAGTTCTTCGGCGATGAGCACGACGGGCTTGGGCACTGATTTCCTCCTGTTGCGTCCGGGACGCGTCCACCTTATGAGAGTTTCAGGAATCCTTCACAAAGTCTCAGATTCTGGGAACAATCGCTCAACAGACAGTGCTGCAGGCTCAGAATCCGTGGCGCGCTCAGAATCCGTTCGGCGAATACGGCGCCCGGCCCAGGCTGAACATGGCGCTGGCCAGCACGGCGGATCCCGGCGTCTGCTCGTCGATGCGTCCCGCCCGGGCGAGGATGACGGGATCGGCACCGCCGAGGTAGAGGGACCCGAGCTCGGCGATGCCGAGCCCGAGGTCAGCCGGTGTCGAATCGGAGGCGGGGGTCACCTCGGCGTTCTCACCGTCCGAGGTGATCGTGAAGCGTCCACCGGCGAGGTCGAGCGAATCGTCGATGTCGATCGTCAGTGTCCCGGGCACGTACCAGGGCCGGGCCTCGAGCGCGGCCTTGACGTCGAGGATGCGGATCCAGATGTTGTCCTCGCTCGCAACGGTCTTCACACGCCTGGAATCGGTGAGCAGCCACGGCAGCGGGGAGTATTCGGCGGACTCGCCGAAGGTCACTCGGGTCGACAGGTCGATGGCGGCGAGGAACGACCACAGCGAGGCGTAGGCCGCATCGGTGGCGGCCACGAAGTCGATGATGTCGACGGTCGGCGGGGTCTTCGACCAGCCGGCGAACTTGTAGGAGACATAGCCGTCGGGCTCGCCCTGCTCGTCGAAGTGCAGGGCCGCGCGGACGCCTCGATCCTCTTCGCCGGTTTCGGTGTTGAGTGCACCCGTGGCGCGTTCGATGTAGGTCTGCTGACGCTCCATGGCGCCGGGTGAGGTCCGCATGAACTCGCCGTAGATCTTCGGAGCCAGTTCACGCAGCTCGCTCGGCAGGCACATCTCGACGCGGCGATCGGGTTCGCGCACCATCTTGAAGCCGGGCGAGGTGTCGACCTCGATCGAACGCAGCCAGGTGGCCACACCGAAGCCGAAGCGCGAGTAGATTCCGCCTTCGGTCGCGGTCAGTGCGGCGAACGGGTAGCCGTTCGCCTTCGCCTCGGCGAGGTCCGTGGTCATCAGCGACCGCAGCAGACCGCGCCGGCGATGGGTCGGGCGCACCGTGATCCAGGTGATGAGGTGACCGGGCACCAGCCGTCCCCCGCCGACGTTGACGAGCTTCTCGAACCACGCGAAGGTCGCCACCGGGATCGAGGCGTCGAGGCCGTGCCCGAACTCCTGATCGGCATAGACGGCGGTGAGATTGCGCCCATCGGCGATCGCCCGCTCGACCCGGTTGAGCAGGGCCGCATCGGTCGACCGCGGGTCATGGAAGCCCACGCTCGTCGAGGCGAAATAGCCCTTCGTGCGCTCATCCGGTTCGCCGGTGGACGCGTCGATGGTCGGCCTGAAGTCTTCGAATCTGTAATTCGTCACACATCCACAGTAGTCCACATGGTCCGCCGTCGGGAGATTTTCCCTATCGATGTCGGGCGACCCCCGAGTTCCGCAACCGCTGATGGAATCGGCCGGCACGGCACCATGGGATCGCCGAGGTGAATGCGAAAGAGCCCCGGACACCGAGCGGCATCCGGGGCTCCTGTGTACAGGACCGAGTGATCAGACTCAGCGAGCGGCAGTGCCCTCGGTGTAGTCGTCGTCGGAGTCCTTGAGCCATGCGAACATCTTGCGCAGCTCGCGGCCGGTGGACTCGATCGGGTGCTGCTCTTCCTTGGCGCGCAGCTCCTTGAACTCCGGTGCGCCGTTCTTCTGGTCGTTCATGAAGCGCTCGGCGAACTTTCCGTTCTGGATGTCGTCGAGGACGCCCTTCATGTTCTCCTTCACCTCGGACGTGATGACCCGCGGGCCGGAGACGTAGTCGCCGTACTCAGCGGTGTCGGAGCAGGACCAACGCTGCTTGGCGATGCCGCCTTCGACCATGAGGTCGACGATGAGCTTGAGCTCGTGGAGGACCTCGAAGTAGGCGATCTCGGGCTGGTAGCCGGCCTCGGTCAGGGTCTCGAAACCGTACTGGACGAGGTGCGAGACACCGCCGCAGAGCACGGTCTGCTCACCGAACAGGTCGGTCTCGGTCTCCTCGGTGAAGGTGGTCTTGATGCCGCCGGCGCGCAGGCCGCCGATGCCCTTGGCGTAGGACAGGACGGTGTCCCAAGCCTTGCCGGAGGCGTCGACCTCGACGGCGACGAGCACGGGCACACCGCGGCCGTCGACGAACTCACGACGGACCACGTGGCCCGGTCCCTTCGGGGCGACCATGATGACGTCGACGCCCTCGGGAGCCTTGATGTAGTCGTAGCGGATGTTGAAGCCGTGGATGAACACGAGGGTCTTGCCGGGAGCCAGCTGATCCTTGATCTCGTTGTTGAAGATCTCGGCCTGAACCTGGTCGGGTGCGGCGATGGTGATGACATCGGCCCATGCGGCCACCTCGGCGGGGGTTCCGACCTCGAGGCCTTCGGCCGCGGCCTTGTCGCGGCTGGGCGAGCCTTCCTTGAGACCGATGCGGACTTCAGCGCCGGAGTCGCGCAGGCTCAGCGAGTGGGCGTGGCCCTGGCTGCCGTAGCCGATGACGGCGACCTTCTTGCCCTGGATGATCGACAGGTCTGCATTGTCGTCGTAATAGCGTTCTGCTGCCATAGTTCTAGCTCCTTATGCTTACGGGGTGATGTCCCCATTGTTTCACAGTTCGGTATTACTGCTCACGTTTTGAGATGTCGGGGGGTTCCACAAGTTGGAACGCGAAAATCTTCGCCGAGGCGGCCGCGCGGTCGGTCGTGACCGCGCGGTTCCGTATTCTTCGTCAGCTGCGCAGTGTTCGTCAGCTGCGCAGGGCACGGTCGGTGATCGACTTCGCTCCGCGGCCGATGGCCACGGTTCCCGACTGCACGATCTCCTTGATCCCGAAGGGTTCGAGGACCTCGCGCAGCGCTTCGACCTTGCCGAGCTCACCGGTGGCTTCGATGCTCACGGAATCAGGTCCGACGTCGACGATCTTCGCTCGGAACATCTCCACCGCCGAGGCGACCTGCGGCCGTGTCGCAGCATTTGCCTTGACCTTGTAGATGATGTGCGCGCGACGCACCGAGGACTCGGGTTCGAGCTCGACGATCTTGATGACGTTGACGAGCTTGTTCAGCTGCTTCGTCACCTGCTCCAGGGGAACATCGTTGACGTCGACGACCACGGTGATCCGCGAGAGCTCTTCGTGCTCGGTGACGCCGACGGCGAGGCTGTGGATGTTGAAGCCGCGGCGGGCGATGAGCCCGGTGAACCGGGTGAGCACGCCGGGCTTGTTCTCGACGAGGACAGAGAGTGTGTGTCGGCTGTTGTTCATTCCAGGCCTCCTTCGATCTGAGCCACGGAACGCACCGTGCCGTCTTCGTTCGCTGCGGCCTCGGCGATGGCGGCCTCGGCTTCCTCTTCGCCCTCTCCGTCGAATTCGGGACGGATGCCGCGGGCGTATTCGATCTCGTCGTTCGACACGCCTGCCGCGACCATCGGCCACACCATCGCATCCGGTGGGACCGTGAAGTCGAGGACGACCGGTCGGTCGTTGATCGACAGCGCCTTCTCGATCGCGGCGTCGACGTCCTCGTTGCGATCCACGCGAATCGCCTCACAGCCGTAGGCTTCGGCCAGTTTGGCGAAGTCGGGGATCCGGATCGTCTCGTGGCCGGTGTTGAGGTCGGTGTTCGAGTAGCGGCCGTCGTAGAACAGGGTCTGCCACTGGCGGACCATGCCCAGCGACGAGTTGTTGATGATCGCGACCTTGATCGGGATGTTGTTGAGCGCGCAGGTGGCCAGTTCCTGATTCGTCATCTGGAAGCAGCCGTCTCCGTCGATCGCCCACACCACACGGTCGGGCTGGCCGACCTTCGCACCCATGGCCGCGGGCACGGAGTAGCCCATGGTGCCGAGTCCGCCGGAGTTGAGCCAGGACTTGGGGCGCTCGAATTCGATGAACTGAGCCGCCCACATCTGGTGCTGTCCCACTCCCGCCGCATAGACCGCCTCGGGGCCGGTGAGCGCGGAGATGCGGGAGATGACGTACTGCGGATCGCACAGTTCGCCGTGTGTCTCGTAGCCGAGCGGATAGGTCTGCTTGAGACGGTTGAGGAAGCGCCACCACGGTTCGCGCTGACGCTCCAGGGCCTTGGGGAACTTGCTGCGCATCTCTGCGAGCATCTCGGAGAGCACCTCGCGGGCATCGCCGACGATGGCCACATCGACCTCGCGGTTCTTGCCGATCTCGGCCGGGTCGATATCGGCGTGGATGACCTGGGCGTTCGGGGCGAACGAGTCGAGCTTGCCGGTCACGCGGTCGTCGAAGCGGGCACCGATCGCGATGAGCAGATCGGCCTTCTGGAAGGCAGTGACCGCCGGTACGCTGCCGTGCATTCCGGGCATGCCCAGGTGCAGCTGATGCGAGTCGGGGAAGGCTCCGCGCGCCATGAGCGTGGTGACCACGGGGATGTTCGTCGCCTCGGCCAGGCGCAGCAGCTCCTTCTCCGCCTCCGAGCGGATGACGCCGCCGCCGATGTAGAACACGGGGCGCTGGGCCTCGGACATCAGGCGCGCGGCCTCGCGGATCTGCTTGGCGTGCGGCTTGAGGATCGGGCGGTAGCCCGGCAGCACCGGCTCCTCGGACCAGACGAACGGAGCCGTGCCGGTCTGCGCATCCTTGGTGATGTCGACGAGCACGGGTCCGGGACGGCCGGTGGTCGCGATGTGGTAGGCGTTGACGAGCACTCCGGGGATGTCCTCGGCGCGGGTGACGAGGAAGCTGTGCTTGGTCACCGGCATCGTCATGCCGACGATATCGGCCTCCTGGAAGGCGTCGGTGCCGAGCAGCGACGAGGCCTGCTGTCCGGTGATCGCGAGCATCGGAACGGAGTCCATATTCGCATCGGCCAGCGCCGTGATGAGGTTCGTCGCGCCGGGACCCGAGGTGGCGATGCACACGCCGAGCTTGCCCGATGCCGCCGCATAGCCTTCGGCCGCATGGCCGGCGCCCTGCTCATGGCGGACGAGGATGTGCCGTATCTTCTCCGTCTCGAACAGCGGGTCATAGGTGGGAAGGATGGTGCCGCCGGGAAGCCCGAATACCGTGTCGACCTCGAGCTTCTCGAGGCTGCGGACGATCGCCTGCGCGCCGGTCAGGACCTCCGGGCCGGTGTTGCGGCGAATGCTGGACGGTGTGGCTGTGACCGGCGTGGACGCGGCTTGAGTGCCCGTGTCCTTCGCGGTCGAGGGCTTGGCTGCCATCGATTCCTATCCTTCCTGGGTTTCCTTCTCATCTCCGCATGAAAAAAGCCCCTCCGGATTCGGTAGGGGCGCGCGGAACGTGTCGTCTGGACAGGCTACGGAAGATCCGCGCGCTGGTGAATAACGACGACAAGAAGGTGAGTCATGCCTCAATAGTTCCCCGCAGCACTCGAGGGTGTCAAACCTCGTCATCGTTCGTCCCAACATCCGAGACCTAAAATGGTTGTCATGCGAGACTCACCGAGGCGGCGCCGCGTCGACACCTCCCCACCGGTCGTCTGCCGGCCGGCGATATTCAGCGCACCCGGTGACATTCAGCGCACAGAGAAACGGGAAGTCCGTTTGCCGGAATCGTGGAATCGGTCACAGTCTGCGACTAGGCTGGATTCTCGTGCGCCCCCTCCTCCGTTTCTGGCCTGATCTCCGCTCCCGCATCGGCGTGTACGTCCTCGTGCTCGTGCTCACTCTCCTGGCCAACGGAATCCAGCTCATCGTCCCGGTGATCACCGGCCACATCGTCGACGGACCCATCGCCCACCGAGATCTGTCCGCCCTGTGGCTGCCGGTCCTCGGGGTGCTGCTCATCGGCATCGCCGAGGCGGTCGGCATGTGGGCCCGGCGCATGGTCGTCGCTCCCGTCGTCTCGGCCTGGGAGGTGACGTGGCGTTCGCGTCTGTTCGACCGTCTGCAGTACACCTCGGTGGCGATCCATGATTCCTGGGAGTCCGGCCAGCTGCTCTCACGCGCGGTGAATGATCTGTCCCAGCTGCGACGCTTCTTCGCATTCGGGCTGCCGTTCCTCCTGTCCACACCGATCGTGCTCGCCGTCGGCACGGTGATGCTCGTGATCATGCAGCCGGTGTTCGGCCTGATCATGATCCTCATGGCGGTGCCGGCGATCATCGCGGTCGCCGTCTTCGAGAAGCACTATCGGGAGACCTCCCGTCGGTCGCAGGACACCATGGGCGAACTGACCACCGACGTCGAGGAGTCCATCCAGGGCATCCGCATCCTCAAGTCCTTCGGCCGCTCCCCCTGGGCCGCCGAACGCTTCTCCGAGATCTCGACCCGGCTGAAGTCCCTGGAGGTCCGCAAAGCGAAGCTCGACTCCTGGCTGTGGAGCGTGCTACTGCTGCTGCCGACCCTGGCTCAGGCCGCGATCGTCGCCATCGGCACGTGGGGCGTCATCGAAGGCTGGACGACGATCGGCACGGTCGTGGCGGCGGTGACGATCTCGATGGTGCTGCGGATGCCCATCGAGATGCTCGGCTTCCTGCTCGCCGATGCGCTCATGGCGCTGACCGCCGCCGGTCGGTATTGGGAGGTCATCGACATCCGCCACGACATCACAGACACCGACGGCGGGGTCGACGATGCCCCCGAAGTCGGCCGCTACCGCGGGAGGCTGCGCTTCGACGATGTCGATTTCCATTTCGCCGATACGGAGCGGCTGACCCTGCGGGGCCTCGATCTCACCATCGAACCCGGTCAGACCCTCGCCCTCGTCGGGGCGACGGGCTCGGGCAAGACGACGCTGGCATCGCTGGTGCCCCGGCTCCAGGATGTCTCCGCCGGCACGGTGAGCATCGACGAGGTCGACATCCGGGACATGCCGGTCAACGAGCTGCGCCACCTCGTGTCCGTGTCCTTCGAGGATCCGATCCTGTTCTCGACCTCGGTTGCCGAGAACGTCGAGATGGGCGCCCCGGGGGCGAGCGAGGCGGAGATCTGGGAGGCCCTCGAGATCGCGGCGGCGAAGGATTTCGTCTCCCGCCTGCCCGAGGGACTGGATACGCAGGTCGGCGAACAGGGTCTGTCGCTGTCCGGCGGTCAGCGTCAGCGCCTCGCCCTGGCTCGCGCTGTCATCGGCCGTCCGCGCATCCTCGTCCTCGACGACCCGCTCTCGGCCGTCGACGTCGACACCGAGGATCGGGTGCAGCGGGCCCTGCGGGAGATCCTGCCGGATTCGACGACTCTCATCATCGCCCACCGCCCCTCCACTGCGGCGCTGGCCGATGTGGTGGCCGTGCTCGACGAGGGCCGGATCGCGGCGCTGGGCACCCACGAACAGCTGCTCGAGTCCTCGAAGCTCTACCGCGAACTCATGGGGGCGAGCGCGAACACCGCGGCGCACACGCATCCGGGGGCGGCCGCCTCGGCGACGGAAGGAGGGACACCATGAGCATGCCCCGTCTCGACAGCGACGACGAGATCGAGTCGCTTCCGCCGGACATTGCCAAGAAGGCCCGCGCCCTGCTGATGTCGCTGGTCAGGCCGCATTCGGCGATGATCATCTTCCTCGCCGTCATCGTCGTCCTCACCGCGGCCCTCATGGTCATCGGGCCGGTGTTCATCGCCGATGCCCTCGATCAGGGCGTGCCCGCCGCCATCGACGGAGACATGGGTCCGCTCATCCGGGCGGTCACGTTCTTCGTGGTCTCCGCGGTCGCCTCGGCGATTCTGGCGTTCACCTCGACCAGGCTCGTCGGGATCACAGCACAGAAGATCCTCTTCACTCTGCGCGAGCGGATGTTCACTCATGTGCAGCGTCTTGACCTGGGCTATCACGAGAAGTCGACCTCGGGTCGGCTCGTGTCCCGGCAGACCTCGGACATGGAATCGGTGCAGCAGTTCCTGTCGTATTCCCTGTTCGAGACGGCGCTGGCGGTGCTGCAGATGCTGTTCATCGCCGTCACGCTCGTCGTCCTCGATGTGCCCTTGGCGATCGTCGTCTTCGCCGGTTTCGTGCCGCTGTTCTTCATCACGAAGGCCGCGCATTCGACTCAGCGCAGCGCCTACCGGCGGACGCGGACGTCGATCGCGAAGGTCATCGTCCACTTCGTCGAGACGATGGGCGGCATCCGCGCCGTGCAGGCGTACCGCCGTCAGCCCGAGCGGCGCGGGACGCTGAGCGATCAGGATGCGCGGTATCGAGATGCGAACACCGATGCCCTGCGTGGGGTGGCCTGGTTCGCCGGATGGACGCGGCTGATCGGCAACATCACCCAGACGGTCATCATCGTCGTCGGTGCGTGGCTCGTCATCGAAGGATGGACGCAGATCGGCGTGCTCGCCGCGTTCATCCTCTACCTGCGCCGTTTCTACGGCCCGCTCGACGAACTCGTCCAGGCGTTCAATCTCTACCAATCCGCCTCGGCGGCGTTGGAGAAGATCGCCGCCGTCCTCGACACCGACCCCGAGGTGGTCGAACCGACCCAGCCGCAGGCTCTGCCTGCGCAGGCGAACGGTGACGCACCGCCTGCGGACAATGACGCCGCACCCACACGACCCGCCACTGGACGTTCCCTCGATCTCGACGGCGTCCGCTTCGCCTACGCCGACGGACCCGATGTCCTCCCCCGCTTCGATCTGCACATCCCGGCAGGGCAGATCGTCGCGCTCGTCGGCGCCACCGGCGCGGGCAAGTCGACCCTGGTCAAGCTCGTCACCCGGTTCTATGACCCCAGCGTCGGTCGGATCACCCTCGACGAGGTGGATCTGCGTGACCTCGATGACGGACAGCTGCGGTCGTCGGTCGTCATGGTCACCCAGGAGTCGTTCCTCTTCGCCGGCACGATCGCCGACAACATCCGCATCGGCAATCCTGGTGCCAGCGACGAGGCAGTCGTGGCGGCCGCGACCGCCGTCGGCTTGGATGCGTACATCCGTCGACTGCCCGAGGGATATGCCACGGATGTGAAGAAGCGCGGCGGCCGGTTGAGTTCGGGACAGCGTCAGCTCGTGTCCTTTGCCCGGGTGTTCCTCGCCGATCCGGATGTCGTCGTCCTCGATGAGGCGACCGCTCACCTCGACATTCCGTCCGAGCGGCTGGTGCAGAACGCTCTGGCCACGGTGCTCGAGGGCAGGACCGCGATCATCATCGCCCACCGCCTGTCCACTGTCGAGATCGCCGATCGCGTGCTCGTCATGGAATCCGGTCGGATCATCGAGGACGGCACGCCGGACGAACTCATCTCCGGGACGGGCAAGTTCGCCCAATTGCACCAGGCCTGGCGCGACTCCCTCGTATGAGGTCACTCGCTGATCAGCGGCACGAACCGATACCACCCGTGACGAGTGATCGTCAGCTCGTCGGCACCGGGCCCGTCACGGATGATTCGGAGCATCTCCCCTGCGACGGGAATGACCATGGTGGCGCCGAGGGCCAGCTGATCGACGAGCTCGGCGGGCAGGGATTCCGCCCCGGCGGAGACGAGAATCCGGTCGAACGGGGCCTCGGCCGGGAGACCGAGGGCACCCGGAACGGCTGCGTGGATGGCCACCTCGGCGAGGGCCTCCCGGTCTGCGGAATCGGCAGTGACGGCGTCGATGGCCGCCCGCGAGGTTTCGACGAGCTCGGGATGGCGTTCGACCCCGAGCACCCGCCCGGCCGGACCGACGAGGACGGCGAGCAGCATCGAGGACCACCCGGAGCCTGATCCGAGGTCGAGGACGGTCTCACCCGGCTGCGGATCGAGCAGTCGGAGCATGTCCGCGACGGTGCTCGGCTGCGAATTCGTCTGTCCGTGCCCGATCGGCAGGGGCACATTGTCGGAGGCGTTCTGTCGTTCTGCCACCGGCAGGAACGGATCGCGCGGAACACGCGCGAATGCCTCGGCGATTCGGTCGTGCGTCGCATCCGATGTCATTGCTCCTCCGATCGACGGCGGTCTTCGGTACCTCCCATTGTGCCGATCCGCGCTGAGGGCACAATGGCGCCACCGAGTATCGTTGTGCCGTGACTCAATCCGATCTCGCCCGCGCCCAGAGCCTCATCACCTCGATTCCCGACTATCCCGAACCGGGAGTGATCTTCCGCGACATCTCCCCGCTGCTCGCCGATGGCCCGGCGATGCGGGCCGTCACCGAGGCGCTCATCGAACCGTTCGCCGGACAGTTCGATATCGTCGGCGGACTCGAGGCCCGCGGCTTCCTCTTCGCCGGTGCCATCTCCGCGATGACGGGAGTCGGAATCCTGCCGATCCGCAAGGCCGGGAAGCTCCCCCGCCCGGCTGCCGCCGTGTCCTACACCCTCGAATACGGCACCGCCACGATCGAAGGCCCCGATGTCCTGACGAAGGGCGAGCGCGTCCTCCTCATCGATGACATCCTCGCCACCGGCGGGACGCTCACCGCTGCTCAGTCCCTCGTCGCCGACCTCGACGCCGAAGTCATCGGCTCGGCAGTGGTCCTCGAACTGAGCGAACTCGGTGGTCGCGAACATACGGGTGAGGTGCACACCCTCTTCGTGGAGTGAAGCCTGCGCCTCACAGATGGACGATGTCGATGGCCACACCGAGACCGACGAACGCCTGCGCGAAGACGTGGCTGCCACAGTCAGCAGGCCGCCCTTGGCCACAATCAGCAGCAATTCGCCGTGACTGACCTTGAACTGCAGACAAGGCCCAGATCGCCGCCGCGGAGTCCACCGGCAAGAGGCGCGCACAGGAGGAGGGGCGAAGCTGAAGGCAGGTCAGCCGCTGTCTGTCAGGACCGCCACTGACGATCACTGGCACGTGTCGTACAGTGCTCGCAGCTGATCCTCAAGAGTCTGCGCGGAAGAGGTGGCCTGCGAGTCTGGCTCCTCACCATAGTCGCATCCGCCCACATTGACCCATCCTGGATTCCACTGACTGTTCGGGCCCGTGGTGAGATTCCAGTGGAAATCCCAGGGCTGAGGGTTGACAGTATCGATGCGTTCGATCTTCTCTCTCAGCTGACCGACCGCTGCCGGCCCGTCATGGACTTCAACGCGGTAGCTCGACACCTGGTCGTCTTCGATCCTGATCTCATCGGTCTGGCCGAGAATCGGACTGATTGCCGTCTCCAGACGATTCTGCGCCTGTTCCGAGTACGGGAAGGCCACCATCCACTCAGCCCGGGATGGAGCCTTTGTTCTCAGCTCAAAGCTCTCGGAGCCGAGTTCTGCCCGCACCACACTGAGTGTCCTGAAGGGGCCACTCTGCACAGCCGTCAGGCGCAGCGAATCGTCAAAGGGGTTCTGCTCGGACTGTTGATCCCACTCGATTCGGTCGGCGGACAGTTCTGACGCGAGCGCAAGAAGATGCGGTGTTCGCTCCTCCATGATGTCGCTGCTCGTGGAGTCTCGCATCTCGATGACCTGGTGCGAAATCACGAGCGTGAGCTCTTGGTCATAGCGATCGAATTCGCTGCCAGTCTCCTGATCGAACGTGGCGGCGACCTCGACAGCCTGATTGTGAGTCGCATCGGTGGACATCGTGACGGTGTGTGCCAGCAACCGACCCGAATCGAAGCCGTTCTGGTAAACAGTTCTGACATCTTCGACCCCCGGTTTCGTCGACAGGACCCCGCCGATGTCATGTGCGCGGTCGCTGAGGTCCGGCCCGAAACACCCGGACAAGCCGACAGTCAAGGCGAGTACAGCTGCGCCCGCTGCGATCGTCTTGCGAAAACCTGCTCTTCGTCCCACCATGTCTCGAACCTATCGGACGCACACACGCTTCCGTGGTCATCACGTGTGCCAGTCTCGACACCGAGCGCTCCGAGCCGAATCGAAACAGGGAGAAACAGGCCGAGACTGGGAATGATCGCCACCGACCGTGTCGTTATAGGGTCGCAGGGGGCTCACCTTCAGATTCCCGTCCCCGCGGAGGTCTCCCACAAGGATGTCTCCCACGCACCATTCCAGCCCGTGACGAAAGGCGTACACCATGACGGTTCCCACACTCACTCTCAACGACGGCAAGACGATCCCCCAGCTGGGCTTCGGCGTCTTCAAGGTCGACCCCGACGAGACGGAACGCATCGTCACCGACGCCCTCGAGGTCGGCTACCGTCACATCGACACCGCCGCCGTCTACGGCAATGAAGCAGGCGTGGGCCGGGCCATCGCGAAGTCCGGAATCGCCCGTGACGAACTCTTCATCACGACCAAGCTGTGGAACGACCGCCACGGTGCGGAGGAATCCAAGCGCGCTCTCGGTGAATCCCTGGAGAAGCTCGGCCTCGACCACGTCGACCTCTACCTCATCCATTGGCCGACCCCTGAGAACAGGAACTCCGTCGAGACCTGGGAAGCCTTCCCCGGCTACCGCGATCAGGGTCTGACCACCTCCATCGGAGTCTCGAACTTCGACCACCGTTTCCTGCCCGAGATCCTGGAGACCGGCATCATCCCCGCCGTCGACCAGATCGAGGTCCACCCGCAGTTCCAGCAGGTCGAGACCCGTCCGCTGCTCGCCGAGCACGACATCAAGATCGAAGCCTGGGGTCCGCTGGGCCAGGGCAAGGTCGACTACGCGAACACCGTCATCGGTGAGATCGCCGCCGCCCATGAGAAGTCCTGGGCCCAGGCGATCATCCGCTGGCACCTGCAGAAGGGCCACGTCGTCTTCCCCAAGTCGAACAACCGCGACCGCATGGAACAGAACTTCGACGTCTTCGACTTCGAACTCACCGACGCCGAGGTGGCAGCCATCGACGCGCTCGAAAACGGCGGCCGCGTCTCGGCCGATCCCGCCGAGGTGAACTGACCCAGTCGGGTTGAGCAATGCGAAAGCCGCCGGAGAGTTCTGACTCTCCGGCGGCTTCGTCGGTCTCAGGGCGCTGCCCACACGCCGGCGGTCACGCTGTCGGCCGGCCGTCGACGCCGAGGACGACGGCGTCGATGAGCACCGGTCCGTCGGCCTGCAGCGCCTCACGGTAGGCGGTCTCGAACTCTTCCCGCGTCGTGGTCCGGCTGGCCGGGACTCCGTACCCCTGCGCCAACGACACGAAGTCGATCGTGCCCAAGGTCAGTCCCGGCGTATCGGGAACGCCCATTCGCTCGGCGAATCCGGAGAGCGCACCGTAGCCGGAGTTGTTGACGATGACGAAGATCGTCTTCGTGCCCAACTGGGCAGCCGTGTACAGAGCCGTGAGACCGTAGTTCGCGGACCCGTCGCCGACGGTGGCGACAATGGTCTTCTCCGGGGCACCGATCGCCAAACCCAGCGCGACCGGCAGACCGAAGCCCAGTCCGCCCGAGGCCGGGAAGTGGTACATCCCGGGCCGGTCGATGACGATCCGCTCGAGGTAGTCGAGATCGAGGGTGGTCGTCTCATTGACGTAGACGACGGAGTCGTCGACGTGATCGTTGAGGACGTCGAGCACCTCGGTGCCGGACATTCCCTGCTCCGACTCGGCAGGTGCGGTGACGACCCGAGACCCACGGTCGCCTCGGCGAGTTCCTCGGTCCGTCGTCGCCTCTGCGAGGTCGGCGAGCGCGGTCGCGACGTCCGCGATGACGGCGCGCCCGAACGCTGCCCGTGTCGCCTCCCGCGGATCCTGGGTGATCTGGATGACCTCGGTGCCCGGCTCCAGGTAGTTCGCCGGTTCCCAGCGGTGGTATCGGAACGCGGCGGCTCCCATGACGAGGACGACATCGTGGCCGGCAAGCCGGTCACGCACTGATTTGATACCTGGGACGAGGACGCCGTCGAAGTTCGGGTGCGTGGTCGGGAACGGACAGCGAGTCGGCGAGGGAGCGACGAAGACCGAGGCGTTCAGGCGTTCGGCCAGCACCATGGCATCCTCATAGACCGTCGAATCAGCGACGGCGGCGGCATCGACCTGCGGCCCGAGGACGAGGGCAGGGTTCTGTGCCCCGTCGAGGACGTCCGTGAGCTCGCGAAGCAGCGAGGTCGACATCGTCCCCGCCGTCGCCACCGACCGCTGCGCCAACAGTGCGTCGTCGGGAAGCGCCGACTGGTCCCAGTCGTCGAGTGGGACGGACACATAGACGGGACCGCTGGGCTGGGTGGCCGCCTCGAGGACCGCCTGCGACAGGGTGCGGGGCACGTCGAGGGCCGACAGCGGCTCGTGCGAGTACTTCACCAGCGGGGCGGGCAGCGTCGAGGCATCGACGCTGGCGAGCATCGTCTCCTGTCCGACGGTGCGGCGCACCTGCTGACCGGCGAGGACGACCAGCGGAACGTGCCCGTAGTGGGCGTTCGTCAACGCACCCATGCCATTGCCCGACCCCGAGGCGGCGTGCAGATTCACCAGCGCCGGGGCTCCCGTGGCACGTGCGTATCCTTCGGCCATGCCGACGACGACCTGCTCATGCAGACCGAGGACGAATCGGAAGTCGTCGCCGAGACCGGCGAGGAACGGCAGCTCGTTCGAACCGGGGTTGCCGAAGATCGTCGTCATCCCATGGGCACGGAAGACCTCCAGGCTCGCATCGAGGACTGTCTTCCCGCTGTCGTCTCTGTCGGATTGGTCGGCCATTGTGCCTCTGCTTTCGTTCATCGTTCTCGCGCGGAGGGGCCGAACGGGTGCGGCGTCCCTCTCCGCCCACCATAGCGGTCGGTGCATCAGCCGAGCACGCGGATCGGCTCTCCTTTCGCCCAGGCGGCGATGTCCTCGACCGCCTGAGTGAAGAAGATCCGATACGTGTCCTCCGTGACGTATCCCAGGTGCGGGGTGAGCACGGTGCGCGGTGTGCTGCGCAGACGGTGGTCGACCGGCAGCGGCTCCTCGTCGTGGACGTCGAGTCCGGCGCCCCGGATTCCGCCCGCCTCCAACACGGTGATGAGCGCGTCGGTGTCGATCAGCCCCGCACGTGAGGTGTTGACGAGGATGCTGCCCGGCTTCATCGCCTCGAGCTCGGCAGCGCCGACGAGTCCCCGGCTGCGGTCGCTGAGCTTGTAGTGGATCGTCACCACGTCGGCGGTGGAGAACAGCTCGTCCTTGCTCACGGAGCGCACGCCCAGGCCGTCGGCCCGTTCGGCATCGAGGTTCTGGCTCCACGCCACGACCTCCATGCCGAAGGCAGCGCCGACCCGCGCGACCTTCGTTCCCAGGCGTCCCAGACCGACCACGCCGAGGCGGTGCCCGTCGAGGTCTCCCCCGACGCTCGACTGCCAGCCGCCGCCTCGGACGGCGGCATCCTCGGCCGGGATGCTGCGCAGGACGGAGAGGATGAGTCCCCAGGTCAGCTCCGGTGTCGCCGAGGTGGTCGACTCGGTCCCGCAGACGTTCCAGCCGACCGGCGGCGAAGGCGGTTCTCTCACGCATCGCCACGACCACCTCGGCGCCGGTGAGGACCCGCACCAGATCATCGTCATCGACGATGGGGCGCGAGATGAACTCGACCTCGGCGTCGAGACCGCTCCAGTCCGCGAATGTGGCTGCCACCTCTTGGAAATCATCGAGAACGACGATGCGCATGGTGTTCCTCTCCTGAACTCGTGTGACCTACATCCTGGAGCCGATAGGCTGGGCTGGTGAGTGCACCGATCATCCTGAGACAACGCAGCGGCCCTATCATCACGGTCATCGTGTGGGCGTTCCTCGCCTTCCTCCTCGGTGACGCTCTCCTGCGCGGAGCGTGGGAGACCGTCGGTCGTTTCGGGCCCGGCCTCGTGCTCATCGGCTGGATCGCATTCGCCGTTCTCTGGCGGCCGGCACTCGTCGTCGGAACCGACGAAGTCGAGGTCCAAGAGATCCTGCGCACGACATCGGTGCCGTTCGCCCGAATCCGTGATGTCCGGCTGGGGTCTGTCGTGACGATCGAAACAGCTTCGGCGGACGGGGCCACGCGCACCATTCGACCGTGGAACGCCCCCGGAATGCCGCGGAGGAAGATCGATTCCGGGCTGACCGGCGGAACTCGACCGGAGTCTCAGGACAATCATCCGGCATTCGAGCTGCTGCGCCGTTGGGAGCAGACCCAGGCGGATGCTCCTGGAACGGCCGTGCGGAACGGCCCGTCCGCCGGTGCCGAGGACGTGCGCACTCGGTGGAGCCTCGGCGTCATCGGGGTGACTCTGGTACTCGTGCTGCTGGTGGCGATCGGATTCATCTGATCCCACTCGGCTGTCAGCCGGGCACAGAAAGACCGGCCCCGCGGGGAACGTGATCCCACGGGGCCGGCAGTCTCGGATGGCTTCAATCGATCAGCGCATCACTTCGTGAAGCCGAGTGCATCACTTCTTGAAGCCGATCGTCGTCCAGTCCGGCGCCTCGAGCTGACGCGGACCGAGGTTGACGACGTCGTCCCGGACGCCCCACACATAAGGTGTCGGGTAGATCGGAATGAGCGGCTTGAGCTTGAGTACGGCGGCGTCTCCCTCATTGGCCAGCTTCTTCGATTCGGCCGGGTCGAGAGTCTTCGTCGCTTCCTTGAACTTCTCGCCGATCTCGTCGCTGGAGATCTTCGAGAAGTTCTGCTCCGAGTCCGCAGGGTAGAACAGGTTCGATTTCGAGGAGATCGGGAACGCCGTGCCTTCCCAGGTGAACGTGGCCATCTCGAAGTTGCCGTTGAGCACATGGTCGGCGAAGTAGGCGGCCACGGGCACGGTCTCGATTTCGATCTTGAAGCCGATCTCGTTGAGGTCCTTCATCACCTGTTCGGCACGCTGAGCGTTCGAGGCGGTATCGGCCGGGACGACGATCTTGAACGCGAGCTTCTCGCCGTCCTTCTCACGCACGCCTCCATCGCCTTCGGCCCAGCCGGCGTCGTCGAGGATCTTCTTCGCCTTCTCCTGGTCGAAGTCGAGGCTGCCGTCGGTGTTGTCCTGGTAGCCTTCCTGTCCTGGCATGAAGGTGACGTTGTTGACCAGAGTCACGGGCGCTTCGACGGGGCCGATGGCAGCCTGAGCGATGGCTTCGCGGTTGATCGCATGTCCGATGGCGTCGCGGACCTCCTGCTCCTTGAGCGCCCCCTTCTCGGCGTTCATCGTCAGATGCGTCCACTGCATACCCTGCGACTTGTAGATCTCGCCGTCGTCACGTTTGCCGGCGGTCGTGTAGGAGTCGCCGTCGGTTCCCACGTCGACGAGGTCGAGCTCCTTGTTCGCGTAGGCCTGAGCCTGCTGCGCCTGGGACACGACCTTGAAGATCACCTTGTCGAGCTTCGGCGCCTGGCCCCACCATTCGTCGTTCCTGACCATGGTGATGACACCGGACTTGTTGTCGACCTTCTGCGCCTTGAATGGACCGTTCGAGGGCAGGACCTTCTTCACGTAGTCCTTGTTGAACGCGTCGACATCCTCGGAGATCTCATCGGGCAGGAATGCGCCGATGTAGTTCGGCCAGTCGATGTTCGGCGTCTTGAACGTGACCTTGACGTCGTACTTGTCCTCGCCGGATTCGATCTTCTCGATGTCTTCGAAGCCCTTGGTCGAAGCGACCTCGTACTTCTTGTTCGAACCGTTCTGAGTCTTCCAGAAGGCCTTGTAGTCATCGACGTCGATCGGGGTGCCGTCTTCCCAGACGGCGTCCTTGTTGAGCTTGACGTCGATGACCAGCGGATCCTCGCTGGCGACCTCGACGCTCTCGGCGTAGTTCTTGTCGACTTCCCACGTGCCGTCGTCTTTGATCCTGACCGGTCCGCCCAATGACGTCCCGTAGAGGTTGTTGTTGTCCACGTGCGCGCCGTCGGCGTGGTAGTAGTTGAGGCTCGCGGGGATCTCGGTCATCGGGTAGGTCAGCGTTCCACCGTCTTTGACCTCGTCATAGGCGGCCTTCTGATAGTCGACGGTCGGAAGCCCGGCGATCTCCTTGTCCGCCTGATCACTGTCGACGCCGCCGGAGTCCTTGCTCGCCTGCTGGCAGCCGGACAGCGCCAGGCCCAGTGCAGCGGTCGCCGCGACGACCGCTGTCGCCTTGTTCCTCATTCTCATGAGTTCCTCATTTCCTGTGTTGTGTTCCTCGAGGTGGGTTGGTGGGGTGAGATCAGTCCGCAGAATCGAGTTCTCGGCTCCGTTCCGCATGGTGGCAGGCGACGAGGCCGCCTTCGAGCGGACGAGGACCGGGGTCGTCGTTCAGGCACAGCTGTCTGTCGCTATCCGGCAGCAGGGTGAACAGCGGGCAGCGGGTGCGGAAGTTGCACCCTGAGATCTCATCGGTCGGACTCGGCAGGTCGCCGGTGAGCAGCACCCGTTCGCGTGAGCGTTCGACCTCGGGGTCGGGTACCGGGATCGCCGACATCAGCGCCCTGGTATAGGGGTGCCGCGGGTGACGATAGAGAGCATCGGATTCGCCGTACTCGACGATCCGACCGAGATACATCACGGCCACGAAGTCCGAGATCTGCCGGACGACTGCGAGGTCGTGGGCGACGAACAGATAGGACAGTCCCAAGGTGTCTCGAAGGTCCTCGAGCAGATTGATCACACCGGCCTGGACGGAGACGTCGAGGGCCGAGACGGGTTCGTCGAGGACGAGCAGCTTCGGGTTCGTCACCAGTGCCCGGGCGATGCCGATGCGCTGCCGCTGACCACCGGAGAACTCGTGCGGGTAGCGTTCGGCCATCGACGCATCGAGACCGACGAGTTCGAGCATCTCGGCGACCTTGTCGTTGCGCTCCTTGGCCGGCACCTTGTGCACGGTCAGCGGTTCGGCGATCACTTCACCGACCGGCAGACGCGGGTCGATCGCGGCCATCGGATCCTGGAAGACGACTTGGACGTCCTTGCGCATGGCCAGACGTTCGCGCTTGTTCAGGTCCGCGACGTCGATGCCGTTGATGACCAGCCGCCCCTTCTGCGGAGCAACCATCTCCAGAACCTCGCCGATCGTCGTCGACTTCCCACAGCCGGATTCGCCGACCAGACCGAGAGTCTGCCCGGTCCTGATCTCGAGGTCGATTCCGTCGACGGCCTTCACCGTGCCGATCTGTCGTTTGAACACCGCCCCCTTGAGCAGCGGGAAGTGCTTCTGCAGACCGGTGACCTCAAGGATGTTCGGCGCCGAGTCGTCTCTCACCCGAGTCGCCACCGGATCGGGACGCGGGTAGATGTCTGTGGCCGCCAGATCGCCCCGGGCGATCTCGTCAGCACGGTGGCAGGCAGCCTGCACCCCGGAGATTCCGTGTTCGACGAGGTCGGGCTCGACCTCGCGGCATCGGTCGACCGCGATCGGGCAGCGCGGTGCGAAAGGGCACCCCGGGGCCAGATTCGACAGCGACGGCGGTTTGCCCTCCAGCGGAACGAGTCGCTGGGTTCCCGCGGTCGCGAGGTTCGGCACAGACCGCAGCAGTCCTGTTGTGTAGGGCATCTGCGGGCGGTGGAAGACCTGCTCCACTCCCCCGGTCTCGACGAGCCGACCGGCGTACATGACTGCGATCCGATCGGCGTTTCCGGCTACCACACCGAGGTCATGGGTGATGAGCACGATCGCGGCACCGGTGATCTCCCGCGCCTTCTGCAGCACGTCGAGGATCTGAGCCTGGATCGTCACGTCCAGGGCGGTCGTCGGCTCATCGGCGATGATGAGGTCGGGGTCGTTGGCGATCGCAATGGCGATCATCGCGCGCTGCCGCATGCCTCCGGAGAACTCGTGCGGGTACGATTTCACCCGCCGCTGGGCTCCGGGGATGCCGACGATCTCCAGCAGTTCGATCGCTCGTTCGTTCGCCGCTTCCTTCGACAGGCTCGGATCGTGGATGAGCAGCCCCTCACAGATCTGTTCGCCGATCGTGTAGACGGGCGTCAGGGCCGACAGCGGGTCCTGGAAGACCATCGCGATCTCGCGGCCGCGCAGCTGCGACATCTGATGGTCGCTCATATCCAGCAGCGACTGCCCGCGGTACCGGATGGAGCCGGCGACCTGTGCGGTCGAGGGAAGAAGTCCCATCACTGCCATCGAGGAGACGGATTTGCCGGAGCCGGATTCGCCGACGATGCCGAGGAATTCGCCCGGTCTGACCGCGTAGTCGACCCCGCGGACGGCGTGGACGTCGCCCTTGGGGTTGGGGAAGGTCACGGTCAGATCGCTGACCTCGAGGATCGGCTCGGCCGCACTGACGGAGTTGAGATCGATGTCAAGGGTTTCAGTCACGGTTGACTCCTGATGTCGGATCGATCGCATCGCGCAGGGCATCGGCCATCAGGCTGATGGCGAAGAGCATGAGCACGAGGACGCCTGCGGGGAAGACGAACAGCCAGGGGCGGGTGGCAGCGGCTCCTGACCCATCGGCCAGCAGCGTGCCGATCGAAACGTCGGGTTTCTGGATGCCTAAGTTGAAATAGCTCAGTGAGGTCTCGGCGATGATCGCGGAGACGACGCCGAGGGTCGCATCGACGATGAGGATCGAGGCCACGTTCGGGATGATGTGGCGGCTGAGGATCTTCGGCGTCGACACCCCCATGTATCGAGCGGCTCGGACGAAGTCGCGGTCCTTGATCGCCTTCGTCTGGTTGCGCACGACCTGAGCCATGATCATCCATCCGAAGAGCACGAGGAAGACGACGATGGCCATCCAGGACAGCTGCCGCAGCAGCGGTGCCATGAGCACGAGGATGAAGAACGCGGGCAGCACGAGCAGGAGATTGATGAACCACACGATGACCGCTTCGACGCGGCCGCCGAAGTACCCGGCCGCTGAGCCGATGATCGCTGCCAGGATGCTCGCCGCCGGGCCGGCGATGATGCCGATGAGCAGGGATTTCTGCAGTCCGACCACGGTCTGGGCGTAGATGTCCTGACCGATCGTATTGGTGCCGAACCAGTGCTGGGCGCTCGGGCCTTCGTTGAGGGCGAAGACGTCCTGGTCCGTCGGCGAGTAGATGTTGATGGTGTTGCCGAACAGGGCGAAGAGGACGAAGAACGCGAGCAGGATTCCGCCGACCCAGAAACGCGGGGTCGCGCGCAGCCGCCGCCAGATGAGCGTCGCCCGGGAGGTCGGCTTCGCACGCTTCGGCACCACCTCGGTGTCGGAATGTGTGGAGATCGGGATGTCTGTTGCCATGTCAGATCCTCACTCTCGGGTCGAGTGCGGCGTAGAGGACCTCGGACAGGGTCGAGGCCAGCAGCGTGAGCACTGCGACGAAGAGGACGGAGCCTGCTGCCGCATTGATATCGGACTGCAGGATGGAGTTGATGGTGAATTGGCCCATGCCGTTCCAGGAGAAGACGACCTCGAGCATCGAGGAGCCCGCGACCAGCGTGCCGAACGCGTAGGCGAAGTAGGTCGACATCGGGATGAGCGCGACGCGCACTCCGTGTTTGACGAGCGCGGTCTTGCGGGTGCGGCCCTTGGCGCGAGCGGTTCTGATGAAGTCCGAGGCGAGCACATCGAGCATAACCGAACGCTGGTAGCGCGAATACGTCGCGGCGCCCATGAGCACAAGTGCCAGCGTGGGCAACAGCATGTGTGAGATCTGGTCGGTGAACCACGGGAGGAACCCGGGGTCGATATCGGCCGAATAGTCCCCCGAGAATCGGATGAGCGTCGTGCCGATCATATTGTTGAAACCGGTCGCGATGATCATGAGGAGCACACCGATGACGAACGTCGGAGTGGCGATGATGAGATAGGACGCGTAGGTCACTGTCTGATCAGATGCCTTGTACTGCCTGACGGCTCCCCACACGCCGAGGATCACACCGAGCAGGGCTCCGATGATCGAACCGATGAGCAGGAGCTTGAGGCTGACACCGGCGCGGATGACGATCTCCTGCAGCACCGGAGAGTTGTGCACCGTCGTGCCGAAGTCACCGTGGAGGAAGATCTTCGTCAGCCAGTCCCAGGTTCTCTCGAGGACCGGGACATCGGGATTCGTGCCGTGGCCGTTGAGGATGTTCTGGATCGATGCTTCCGACAGCGGCGGATTCTGACCGCGGTACCGGGAGGCCGGATCCATGAACGAGCTGGAGGTGATGTAGGCGGTGACCGTCGCGATGAACGCGAGGATGAAGTAGTTGATGAACCGCCGCAGAACGTATTTTCCCATGGCGCCGACTACGCCACCGCGATCAGACTGCCCTCACTGTGGTTCACGGAATGGTGCATCGGACCGGGAAGCTGGGAATAGATCTCATGGCGAATCGGGAAGGTGGTGACAGTCATCAACGTTCAAGGGTCCTTTGGGATATTCGGTGCGTAGGTCAGTCGAGATGTGAGAAGCCTCAATGGCTCCTCATAAACGACTGAGCATATTTCGCACTGTACCCCCATGTGACCCACCGCACAAACGTCTCCTGCCGCGCCGATTGCAACAAGGCCCCGTGTCCCCCGGAAAACCGCGCGACACGCCGAAGTAACTTTTCGGTAACTGCAGTTTCGTGTCGCACGGTCAATTCGGCCCACGCTGTGATCAGGGGCGTTCCCCAACGAAATCGCCGAGGCGGTGCAGACGTGATGTCTGCACCGCCTCGGCGATGGTGGATCCGGCCCGCGTCGTCAAGCGTCACCCGGAAGCGGGCTGTGCCGGCAAGGGACCCTGAACCGGCTCAGAAGCAGACCGCGCCCTTCGACGCCGACTGCACGAGCTTCGCGTACTTGCCGAGCACACCGGTGAGACGGTGGTTCTCGGGCAGGGTCCAGGACTTGCGACGCTCGGCCAGCACCTCCTCGTCGACGTGGAGCTCGATCGAGCGGGCCGCGATGTCGACGGTGATCTTGTCGCCGTCCTCGACGAGCGCGATCGGACCGCCGTCGACCGCCTCGGGAGCGATGTGGCCGATGCACAGACCTGTCGAACCGCCGGAGAAGCGACCGTCGGTGAGCAGCAGGACGTCCTTGCCGATGCCCGCGCCCTTGATGGCGCCGGTGATCGCGAGCATCTCGCGCATTCCGGGTCCGCCCTTGGGGCCTTCGTAGCGGATGACGACGACGTCGCCCTTCTTCAGCTCGCCGCCCAGCACGGCGTCCATCGCCGGCTTCTCCTGGTCGAAGACGCGAGCCGTGCCTTCGAAGACGTCGGCGTCGAAACCGGCGGACTTCACGACGGCACCTTCGGGGGCCAGCGATCCCTGCAGCACGGTGAGGCCGCCGGTGGCGTGGATCGGATTGCTCAGCGCACGCAGGATCTTCCCGTCGGGGTCCGGCGGGTTGATCGACTCGAGGTTCTCGGCCACGGTCTTGCCGGTCACGGTCAGGCAGTCTCCGTTGAGCAGACCCGCGTCGAGGAGGGCCTTCATGATCACGGGCACGCCGCCGATCTTGAAGACGTCGTTCATCACATACTGGCCGAAGGGCTTGACGTTGCCCAGGTGCGGGACCTTGTCGCCGATGCGGTTGAAGTCGTCGAGCTCCAGCGTCACTCCGGCCTCATGCGCGATGGCCAGGAGGTGGAGCACTGCATTGGTCGATCCGCCGAAGGCCATGACCACGGCGATCGCATTGTGGAGCGATTCGCGGGTGATGATGTCCTTCGCGGTGATGCCCTGCCGCAGCAGGTTGACGACCGCCTCGCCGGACTTGCGGGCGAACATCGTGCGGTTGCGGTGGATCGCCGGCGGAGCGGCCGAACCCGGCAGCGACATGCCCATCGCCTCGGCGGCCGAGGCCATCGTGTTCGCGGTGTACATTCCGCCGCACGCGCCCTCGCCGGGGCAGACGGCGCGTTCGATGGCGTCGACGTCCTTCTGGGACATGGTGCCCGCGCGGCAGGCGCCGACTGCCTCGAAGGCGTCGATGAGGGTGACTTCCTTCTCCGAGCCGTCCTCCATCTTCGCGGTGCCGGGCATGATCGAACCGTTGTAGAGGAAGACGCTCGACAGTCCCAGGCGGGCGGAGGCCATGAGCATTCCGGGGATCGACTTGTCGCAGCCGGCCATGAGCACGGAGCCGTCGAGTCGTTCGGCGCTCATCACGGTCTCGACGGAGTCGGTGATGACCTCACGTGAGACCAGCGAGTAGTGCATGCCTTCGTGGCCCATCGAGATTCCGTCCGAGACGGAGATGGTGCCGAATTCCAGCGGGAAGCCACCGGCCTCGTGGACGCCCTCTTTGGCGGCCGAACCGAGACGCTGCAGCGACATGTTGCAGGGGGTGATCTCGTTCCACGAGGTCGCGATCGCAACCTGCGGCTTCACCCAGTCGTCGTCGCCCATGCCGACGGCGCGAAGCATTCCACGCGCGGCGGTGGCTTCGAGACCGTCAGTGACATCGCGAGAACGGGGTTTGATGTCGGGAGTGGTGGTGTCTGTATCGATGCTCATGCAGGCATGCTACGCCCGATTTCAGCATCCGCATGCCGGACTCTCGCATGGTGGAACCTCTCGTGGGCACCATGCGGGAGTCCGGCGGCACTGCGGTGTTCGGGGCCCGCTTAGGTCAGGTTGGCGTGACCTATTGACCGCGCTTCAGGCCTGCTGTGCGCGACAGCTCCGGCTTTCTGTTGACCGCGCTTCAGGCCTTGATGAGATTGACCGGCTGCTCTCCGTCGTTGATCCGCCTGACCTGCGCGGCGAGGATCTTCACGACCCGTGGTTCGAACGCCGAGGTGTCTCCTCCGACGTGGGGTGTGATGAGGGTGTTCGGGGTGCCCCACAGCGCGTGGTTGCGCGGCAGCGGCTCCGGGTCGGTGACGTCGAGTGCGGCATGGAGTCGTCCGGTGGCAAGCTCTGCCACGAGCGCGTCCGTATCGACGACCTTGCCGCGGGCGACGTTGACGATGAGCGCATTGTCGGGAAGCAGGCTGAGGAACTCCGCGTCGACGAGGTGGTGCGTCCCTTCGTTGAGCGGGGTGATGAGCACGACCACCTCGGTGTGGGGCAGAAGCCTCGGCAGCTCGTCGACGCCGTGGATCTTCCCGCGTTCGTCCTCACGCGCGGTCGAGGCGACGCGGGTGAGCTGGACCTCGAAGGGGTCGAAGCGGTCGGCGATGGCCGAGCCGATCTCACCGACGCCGATGATCATCACGCGTCGGTCCTGCAGCGAACGGTAGCGGTGGTGCTCCCACACCCGCGAGACCTGCGAGCGCACGGCGTCGTCGATTCCGCGCAGACTGGCCAGGGTCAGCGCCAGTGCGAGCTCGGCGGTGCCTCCCGTATGCACGCCGGAGGCGGTCGCGACCTGGATTCCACGCTCGGGCAGGTGGGCGACGGGGTCGTATCCGGTCGTCTGCGTGATGACCATACGCAGATTGGGCAGCTCGTCGAGCAGTTCGATCGTCGGCCCGGAATTCAGGTACGGCAGGATCACGACGTCGACGTCGTCACGGCTGAGCTTGGCCGACCGTTCGGCGTCGGAGAAGACGACGAGGTCGACATTAGCGCGTTGGTGAGCCGGGATCTGAGCGATCACACGATTGCGGAGCTCGGAGTTCGGGAAGGCGATTGTGGTGATGGACATGCCCTCATTGTGGCACGCAGTCTCAGACCATGCCGAGACGTTCGTCACTCTGAGATGACCGGCCTCAGCTCTCGGGCAGTGCCCACCTCACCCCTCGACCGACACCTGTCTCAGTTCGCCGGCAGCGCTTTCCCGATCCGAGTGAAGACGGCTTCGATCACCTCGAGCTCGGCGTCACTGACATGGTCGAAGAATACCTCGTCGACATAGCTCTTGTGCTGGGAGCCGGCGGACAGGAAGGCCCGCGCTCCCGCCTCGGTCAGCGCCACATTGTGAGCACGCCCATCCCCGGGGCACTGAGTCTTCGTCACCAGTCCCGCCTCGACGAGGACCTTGATCCGATAGTTCAGCCGCGAGGGTGAGAAGACGAGCTTCTTCGCCAGGGCGCTCATCGTCAGCGTCCGCTCCGGCGCCTCCCACAGCAGGAGCAGAGTGTTGTAGTCGCTGACGTCGAGCCCCGCATCGTCCTTGAGCTGGGCCTCGAGGGCCTGACGCAGGCGCTGCGATGTCTCGAAGTAGGTCCGCCACGCGTTCTGCGCCAGCGCCTCCCTCCCGAGTCCGAATCTGATCTCCGTCATCTCAGCCCTCGAGCAGCTGTGCGAACGGAGTGACGTTCGCGGGGTCGAATTCGTCGACGAATCCGCGATTCGCCGAGGCATCCGGGGCCGCACCCGCCCCTGCACGTGCGCGCGGATCGGGGTCGGCCACCTCGGCGAGGTCGTCGCTTCCGGCCCCGCTGATCGCTGCGGTCAGGGACACGAGCTCCTCCCCCGCCTGGCGGATCCGGGCGGTCAGCGCCCGGCCGCCTGCGACGGTTCCCCAGTCGTCGGTCGCGGCGAAGACCGTCGTGGGCACGACGATGCCCTTGAGGTAGGACAGCATCGGCCGCAGCACGGCGTCCCCGGCCAGGGAATGCCGGGCGGTGCCGCCGGTGGAGGCGATGAGCACGGGCTTGCGGCTCAGCGCCTTGTCGTCGATGAGCTGCCAGAACAGGGTGTGCAGACCGACAGGAGCGGCCTTGTACACCGGCGCGACCGTGACGACGGCGTCGGCCGCGGCGATGGTCGCGAAGGCCGTCTCCAGCGCTTCGGAGCGGAACCCGGTCAGGGTCATGTCCGTGAGCGCGGTGGCGAGGCTGCGGACGTTGATGACGTCCGTGGTCACGTCGCTGCCCACCGATTCCCCCGCCGAGGCGGCGGATGCCAGGATCCGGTTCGTGAGCTTGAGTGTGGTCGAGTCCTCGCTGAGCGAGGTGGTCACGGCCACGATATTCATCGTCTTCGTGCTCATCAGCGGTCGGCTCCTTCCCGTGTCGCATCCTGGGCGTCGTTCCCGGCGGACTCGGCGGCGCGTGCCTGGCGGTCCTCGAAGGCACGTGATCCTTCTCCGCCGCCGGGGATCGGATCCCGGCCTTCGCGGTGGCGGATGACCAGCGACTCGTGCGTCGGGGCATCGGGGACATCGGCCGGGCGGCCCTTCGCGAACTCCTCGCGGAGGACGGGGATGACCTCTTCGCCGAGCAGGTCGAGCTGTTCGAGCACCGTCTTCTGCGGCAGTCCCGCATGGTCGATGAGGAAGAGCTGACGCTGGTAGTCGCCGGCCCAGTCGCGGAAGCTCAGGGTGCGCTCGATGACCTGCTGGGGTGACCCGACGGTCAGCGGAGTCTGCGTCGAGAAGTCCTCGAGGCTGGGTCCGTGGCCGTAGACCGGGGCATTGTCGAAGTAGGGTCGGAACTCGCGGACGGCGTCCTGGGAGTTCTTGCGCATGAACACCTGACCGCCGAGGCCGACGATCGCCTGGCTGGCCGTGCCGTGGCCGTAGTACTCGAAGCGCTGGCGGTAGAGCTGAACCATCCGGGCGGTGTGCGAGGTCGGCCAGAAGATGTTGTTGTGGAAGAACCCGTCGCCGTAGTAGGCGGCCTGTTCGGCGATCTCGGGGCTGCGGATCGAACCGTGCCACACGAACGGCGGAACCTCGTCCAGTGGGGTCGGGGTGACGGTGAAGCCGTTGAGAGGAGTGCGGAACTTGCCTTCCCAGTCGAGGTTCTTCTCACGCCACAGACGGTAGAGCAGGTTGTAGTTCTCGACCGCCAGCGGGATGCCGGCACGGATGTCCTTGCCGAACCACGGGTAGACGGGACCGGTGTTGCCGCGGCCCATGATCAGGCTGATGCGACCGTCGGAGAGGTGCTGCGCGTAGGAGTAGTCCTCGGCGATGCGCACGGGATCGGTCGTGGTGATGAGCGTCGTCGCCGTGGAGAGTTCGAGTGTCTGCGTCTGTGCGGCGATGTTGGACAGCAGGATCGGCGGATTCGCCGGTGCCACGAAGGGCGGGTTGTGGTGCTGACCGGTGGCGAAGACGTCGAGTCCGACTTCCTCGGCCTTCTTGGCGATCTCGACGGTGTTCTTGATCCGCTGGTGTTCGCTGACGGTGGTGCCGTCAGTGGGGTCAGTGGTGACATCGCCGATTGTGAAGATTCCGAATTCCATGGCGCCTCCTGCGTCTGGGCTCCTGCGGCTTGAGCGGCCGCCCCGCTGAATGAACTCACTTCAATTTTGAAGTAACTAGTTGAAAGCTTAACAGACGTGGTCTCAGAAGTATTCCCGACCCCTGGGCGGTCACCTGAGTGCATCGCGAGTCCATGACCGCAAACGGTCGATTGTCGGGTCGATCCCCGGTGGTTCCAGCCCGGTTCTCACCGTGGAACGACCCGACAAAGCACGACAAGCGGCTCCCGCCCGTAGGCAGGAGCCGCTTTTGACGCCCGGAGGCAGGAGCCGCCGCCAGTCCGGCAGCAGGAGCCGCCTCAGATCCAGAGCGCGGGGTCCTCGAGGACGAAATCCGGGTGTTTCACCGAACCGTCATCCGCAGATGCCTTCGCCGAGGCGGCGCCGACCTTCTTCTTCGGGCGCACAGTCGCGGGAATGCCCACGGCACTCGAGTCGGCCGCCACGTCCTTGACGACGACGGCATTGGCTCCGACCGCGGAGTTGTCGCCGACGACGACCGGGCCGAGGATCTTCGCCCCGGCGCCGACGAGCACGTGGTTGCCGATCGTCGGGTGGCGCTTCGTCTGTGCCATCGATGTGCCGCCGAGGGTCACCTGGTGATAGAGCATGACGTCGTCGCCGATCTCCGAGGTCTCGCCGATGACGACGCCGTTGGCGTGGTCGATGAAGAATCGACGCCCGATCTGCGCCCCCGGGTGGATCTCCACACCGGTCAGCGTCCGCACCAGCTGGGACATCAGTCGCGCGGGCACCTTTCCAGCATCGTGCTGCCACAGGCGGTGGAGTCCGCGGTGGGCCCAGATGGCATGCATCCCCGGGTAGGAGACCAATGAGACGAAATCATTGCGCGCCGCCGGATCTCGCCGCTTCACCGTCTCAAGGTCTTCTTTGAGCGTCTCGCGCACACCGGGTCGGCTCAGCCCATAGGCTGCCGCACCGGCGGCCGCCGCGGCCGCTGTCCACAGTGCCTTCATCGTTGACTCCCCCTGCTCATTCGTCTTGGTCTGTCTCGTGCAAGTCGGATCCGGGCGGAAGAATTCCCGCAGCGGTCCGACATCGGATTCTGCAGACAGCGAGGGCGCCAAACCGAAGTCTGACGCCCTCGTGCCGCTGCCATGGAGTCAGTCCATGTACTCGGCAAACAGCGGAGTCGACAGATACCGCTCGCCGTAGCTGGGGATGATGACGACGACGCGCTTGCCGGCGTTCTCCGGTCGAGACGCGACCTTTTCGGCAGCGAAGAGTGCGGCGCCGGAGGAGATGCCGACGAGCAGGCCCTCTTCGAGAGCGACGGCGCGAGCCCGCTCGAAGGCGTCGTCGTTGTCGACATCGACGACTTCGTCGTAGATATCGGTGTTGAGCACCTTGGGCACGAAGTTCGCGCCGAGGCCCTGGATCGCGTGCGGTCCGGCCGTGCCTTCGGTCAGCAGCGGCGAAGCGGCGGGCTCGACGGCGA